>Ga0316223_1000368_pt1 | contig 57790 bp, 54 predicted proteins | sample TBH18009metaG_FD_206007 | JGI IMG/M metagenome (GOLD analysis project Ga0316223, IMG submission 206007) | Freshwater microbial communities from Trout Bog Lake, Wisconsin, USA - TBH18009 | ecosystem: Environmental > Aquatic > Freshwater > Lake > Hypolimnion/Profundal zone | place: USA: Wisconsin...
ATTGGTAATCTGAGCCGTGGGATAACCCGACTTTTTCAGAATATCCACTGTCATCTGCGTATAAGCGAACCACCAGTCCACGCGAGTCAGCAACAACTGCTTAAAACGTTCGCGCAGCCCTGCAGGCGCATCACTCTGAAAGTTTGCTCCATGCCCCCAATAAGCCAGCTTTCGATTTGACCACCAGTGACTCAAAAGCAAAGGATAATTGGAAAGCAAACGGCTTTCTTGCATCACCACAACCAAATCCGCATCCCGCAAATGGCGGGGAAACGGCTGCCATAACCAGTCGCGAGTGCCTACTTCCCACACTTTATTAGTTACTACATCGGCCCATGCAATAAAGCCCACATCTTTTTTTGCTAACTCCCGGCGCGTCGGTTGCCCATGCAATAAATGCAGCTCAATACCGCGTGCCATGCATTGCTGATAGAGCTTTTCAAACAAACCCATCCGATAGTGAAGTAAACGATGTTGAAGAATAACGACTTTACTCACGGAATATCCTTGATAAAACCAGGCTCAATCAAACAGTGATCATAGCCTCGTTCTGAAAATTTAAATTGGCCTTCCCGGATGGCATGTTCGTGCCTGGCAATAGTATCTGGATCGCCAAAACGTGCCCCAATCACTCGGGCAGGCACACCAGCGACAATAGAATAAGGAGGAATATCACGAGTAACCATACTGCCTGCCGCAACAACACAACCGCGTCCGATTGTCACCCCGGTCAAAACTATAGCGCCATAACCTAACCAAACATCGTCCTCAATCACCGCCGCCTCATCAATATACTCACTCGGAAAGCGAGAACTCCCTACCCAGGGTGAAAAGCGCACAGGAAACCCTACCGCAGTAAAATCATGGTCGTGTCGCCCAACAATTGCCACGCGGTTAGCAATCAAACAATAGTTACCGATGCGACAATTCGCCTCAAGATGAACCTGCTTGCCGATATAAACACAATCACCAATGGTCAAAAATTTAGGTGCCCACAAGCGAGTACCTTTGCCAACGTGCAGGTCACGTCCGTAAGCGAGAAACGATGACTTACCGAAGACAGCAAACCGGGTTTGAATACGACGAAGAAAAGCACGAATATTCACCAGTAACATCCACCCTCGACTAAATTTGCTCCTATCGGTATATCTTCAGATGAAGGACGCACCCAATGTTCATTATACAAGGCGCCAATTTTTGGATGATTATCCCACCGCTTACCCTTAATACCAAAAAGAATTTGGGTTGCGCCTCCTAAATGAACAGATTTTTTACCCATGCGTTTCACATGCGCCGCCAATGGAAATCCATAAGCGCCACATCCTATGATGGCAACATCGTAATCTACTGCATTGATAGCCGCTTTCATTGATTCAAGTGCTTCAAACCAATCTTTGAATCCGGATTCAGTACCAGCAACTGATTGGACCGCTTTTATTGTTTTCAAGGATTTAAATTTAGGAAGAACCCTTTTGTCTGAAAAAAGAAGTTCTCTTTTATCATTATATTGTCGCTCTATAGTATTGTTAAGTGGATGTACTACTAAAACATTAAGCCCTTCTAAAGCTTCAGTCCAAGGGTTATCAGAATAGTAGGACTCTAAAGCTGTAAATTCTATCCAGGGGGTATTTGGAAATTTTTTTATGAAAAATTTTTCTTCATATCGAGACGATACAAGAATATCTAAAAGTTGCATGTCCTCTATCATTAAATTTGAAAAATCAACAATACTTTTAGACGAAACTGAAAAAAATCCAGCATTATTTCTAAGTTTGTTAAAAAGATTATTTCTAATGGCCAATTTAATAGGTGAAGGCAAGGATGGAAATAATGTGCCAACAATCTCTGACGAACCAAATCTGGCAATCATCGAAGAATTTTTATTTAAAATTTCATTTCTAATAAGAATATCAACATCACCATTATAAAATTGTGGCTTGAAATATGGTATTTTTTTACAAAAATTATTTAAACTCATAATATTTACCTCTTGTATGTAATTAATAAATTATAAAATTTTTTACGAACTTGCTCAAACAAACCAATAAATGTTCTTATAATTCCTACAGTTTTAAATGAGAATAAAAGCGGGGAAAAAACCTTACCTGAAAAACTAATTAGTTCAGTTTTATTCAATCTCAAAATAATATACAAATTACATTTTAAAAATGGGATGCCATGGTGCGATGTAGAAAACTCAATCACATTTATATTTATATCCCTGATGTGCTCTCTTTGTTCACAATCCCAACAGCTGCCATTGGAATTAAAATAAAAAATATTTTCTCCATCCGTCACAAAAGGCTTTGTGTCAAAGTATTGCAAAAAAGTATTTGAACGCATAAATCTGAACAAAATAGGATTAACCGACTCTTTCGATTTTTTCAAAAGTGAGAGAATCTCAAACTGACCGTTAAAACTCAGTACAAGTTGAGCCTTTAATAATGCACCATACAATACAGCTGCAAATCCACCTGCAGAACTACCCAAGGCAACAACTTTGTACCCATCAGTTTCAACCCTCAAAAAATCCAGCAACTTTTCTGGTGTATCAATGGTAGAATTCACACCGGTGAGATACCATTGCTTCTGTATATCTCTTATGAAAATATGCTTATAAGCATAAGGAACTCTTGTGCCAAACCACTCATATTTATTTTTCTCAACGATCGTTCGTCTAAATTCTTTCTCGTCGTTGGGAAAATATATTTCATTGCTACTAAAATATATTGCACAATATTCATTTTTTTGTGAATTATCATATTCAATTGAATAGTTGTCATTATTTCTATAGGAATGCTGCACAATATCACTATCAGATTGAAATACAAACACATCGCTAAAATTAGACATGTTCTATTCTTTCCAAATTTGAGGAATAAGCATTCTGAGATTAACAGAAAGAAAATTCCTCAAAGCGGCAATCAAACCAAAATGGCGAAATACATAACGGAAGAAATAATACGGGTGGCAATGTCCCAAGGGAGAATACAGTACAGAAAATCTCTGTTTAAGTGGTACGGATATCAAACACCACTTAGGCAAAGTGTCGTGTTTCTCACAATAGGCAAGATATTCAGAGGTTAAATATGAATCTAAACCGGCTTTTTTAACTCTGAAACCATAATCGAAATCGCCAATAGCATGATGAAATAGCGGATCTAGCGGGCCGACCTTTTGCCAAACAGCACGAGGCACTAACACACAGTTTCCACAAAAATAGGTAAGAGGAACAAGTTTATTAGATGGTTCTACACGAACATCAGTTCTGTAATCACCGTTAGATTGATAACCTGAATAAGTAAGATTACCAGATATTTTCGAACAAATAGGTGCAACAATGACCGCCTTGTTTTCAGTAGACTCTGCCGCCAATAACATCGTAGAGATGCCATGAGAAAAAATATCGGTATCATCATTCAGCCATAAATAATAATCATAGTCATTTGCCTGTGATGCAGACTGCCATGCCAGATGCATGCCTCTATTCCAAAAAAGTTGACCATTACCTGAAATAATATTTACTGATGGATAATGTGCTTTGATGGCCTCACTTGTTCCGTCTGTACTGCCGTCATCAACCAGAAAAACATCAAGTGAATGATTTTTCGGTAAACTGTTTTGGAAAAGTGCTTCCAGACAGGAAAGTGTTTTTTCACGCCTGTTATGGCAGGTCATTAGAACCGCAATATTTTTCATCATCACCTTATAGATTATTGATTCCATAAGCACGCGCCCATAGTTCAAGATTTATATATCGCCAAAAAGGAAAATTTGGATATTTTTCCGCTTCAGCAAAACGCTGCTTCACCAGAGTGCCTTGCCAAAGTTTTCGCGATCGAAAAGATTCACTATCGACTATATCTCCCATGTATTTTTTTACCGAGGGTTCCTTAATCCAATCCAAAAAAGGACTGGAAAAACCAATTTTATGATGGTTATCACATATAGATTCAGGCAGTCGACTAGCGAATGCTTCCCGTTGAATACGCTTGGTTACACCATTCTCAAATTTGAGCCTGTCAGGCAAGCTAAAAGCAAATTCAATCAAGCGGTAATCTACAAACGGCGAACGTATTTCGATAGAACTCATCATGGCTGAATGATCTTCGTAATGCAAAATCTGGTTAAAGCCGTAATGTTCGATCTGAGCGCGCAAATGTTGATCCAGATTACGCGAAGAGAATGTCATCGAACACTCCGCAAGATGATGGTCGTATTGTTGAATAAAAGTAGGGGATAAAACGGTTGTACCATCTTCAACAATGCCCGCTCGCCAGTGTGATGCAGCACGCCTGCCTAGCATAGCTTTAAAAGTTTGTGCAACTAGCATCGCAGCGCTGCAGCCGATTTTATCCTGCATGCCGCGTGCCTGGCGGAAAACTTGCCACGGTTTCGAAAACAGGGTGTCGAGCATACGATAACCGACAATGTAAGGCCCATAACCTGCAAGAGCTTCATCTGCACCTTGCCCGTTGATAATCACCTTGATACCGTGTTCATGAACGGCTTTCATCATCTGCCAGTGCACAAAGCTGGTCGTGCTTTGTACCGGTTCGCCCATACCAGCTATAAACGCAGTTAAATCTTGCAACAAATCCTCTGCTGTAGGAGTAAGTTCAACATGCTTAATGTGCTTGCAGGTACTGATCATCTCTCGCGTGCGCACCGATTCATCATGCTTGAATCCCGGAAAAATTGCGGTAAATGCAGTGACCGATTCACATTCCAGTCTGCCTGCCTCGATATTATCATCTACCACGCGGCAGATTGCAGATGAATCCAGTCCGCCACTTTGCAACAATGCGACAGGAACATCACTGCGAAAACGCAAGCGAACAGCATCTTCAAGTAATGTAGTAAATTTGTCCCGCAATACCTCATCTGATTCGGTGCTGACATTGCCTTGCGGTAGTGTCCAATACTGCGAAATTTTAACATTGAAATTTTCAATGACCAGATTATGCCCGGGTTTTAATTCATTCACCCCGGCAAAAAATGTATCTCCATCATTGGTGCTATAGCCGTAACGCAAATAATCATGTACCTTAGCAAGATTAGCTTCATGCAGTGGTTTGACAACAGCGATGGCTTTAATCTCGCTTGAAAAAATGAAAGAAAATTCATCCTGAGCATAGTAAAAAGGCTTAACACCCAGTCTATCGCGCGAGGCAAACAAGCGTCGGCATTTAGTATCCCAAATTGCAAAAGCCCACATGCCATTAAAACGCTGCACGCACTCCTCTCCCCATTCCTCAAAGGCGTGCAAAATCACTTCGGAGTCGGAATGCGAATGAAACACATGACCACAGGCTTTAAGCTCCGGAATCAGCTCAAGATAATTGTAAATCTCGCCATTGAACACCAGCACTAACGAATGATCCTCGTTAAACATCGGCTGATGTCCTTCTTCACTTAAATCCAGAATAGATAAACGACGATGACCTAGTGCAACTCCTTCGTCAAAAAACTCACCCATGCCATTCGGACCACGATGTGCAATTGCTTGATTCATTGCGGCGATATTGGCGCGCAAAGAGTTCTCGTTGATGTTTTTAAATTTTAAGTAACCGTTAATACCACACATGCAAACTTTCTTATATTTATATCCTAATCAATTCGAATGCCGTATTAGTTATATTGAGTAAAAAACCAGTTCTTTACTAACGGATACGACTGAAATAAGCTTGAAATTCAATTTGTACAAATAATTAAGATGAAATATTATTCAACTTAATTAGTTGCCGCCTTTCAAATATGCTACGCACCCAAATCTTCATTTCATTATTATTCATTGCTCTAAAAGATTTTGAAAAGCATAGCCCCAACACAAACCAAATAATAACCGTATTTAAATCAACCTGACTAAAATCTTCAACCCAAGCGTAAAGCCAATGAAAAAGAACAAAGAGCCCTAAAATTTTTGTGAATATATTTTTCGATTTATTTATGGCAAGGGAACTAGCTTGATAAAAAATAAAACCATATAAAACAACGCCAACAAGTCCTGTCCAGGTAAAAACATTGAGAATTGACACTTCATTTATACTACGTTCACCTCTGCCGGTAAGATCGCTATCACCAAACATAACACTATCATTTCCTCTCGCCGGACTTCGTCCAAATATCCATGTGTTATATTTTTCTGCTGTATCTAAAACCTCAATATATAGACTAGAACGTGTATCGGATTTAATATCTCTCACTTCACCACCACTATTTGAAGCAACTTCATAATCGCCACTTACAGAATCACCAATTTTAAATATGTTGAAGGTGTCCGTAACTGCTAATAAAAATAATATTAACGGGACAATAAAAAGTAGTTTTTGCATAAAACTTAATATTTTATTTAATATTGGATGTTTAATAAAATAAATAAAGCTAAGAGAGAATGGAATAATTATTTTCAAAACATTGCTTCGCGATTCAAGGCTGCTAAAGATCACAAAAACAGCAATTATCAATAAAGTTATTTTCCAGCGCCTAGTCAAAATAGGAAAAAATAAAAGTAGAAAGCTAAAAGGCGCTAAGAAATAACCATTTGCGGCATGATAAGTAATAAAATAAACTATGGGAATAAGCGGGATAGCAACTTTTACATACTTATTAAGAATAGATTGTATAAGTTCCTTATTTGATGCGCTATAGATAATAACTGGTAGTAAAAGAACAAGAATATGATCTACAAGGAACTTCCAATCCCAGTAATTTTCAGCTAATATCATTCCTCGTATGATATTAAAAATATTATACAGCAGTAACCATTCGACTACTTTTATGCTGCTAGTTTCGTTTATATCAAAGAAATATTTTTTAGATATAAAGAAATAATTTAAAAAAATGGCACTTATTCCCCAAATAATAGATATATTACCAGCACCTACATTAATGCTCACCATAATAGAAGAAAATGCCACTAATAAAAAACAATATGGCAAAATCTGATTTTGTAATTTTAATTTGTTCATTAAATAACTTCCGGATAAAATTAAGTGATATAAAAATTAATTAATTTTTACTCGGTTTATGATCACGCCTAAAATAGAGACTAATTAGTAACTTTTCTTATAAATTTTACTGGATTACCAGCCCAAACTTCATTAGATGGAATGCTTTTAGAAACGACAGAACCAGCCCCAACCACAGAATTTTCACCAATATGAACACCCTTCAAAATAGTTGAATGTGCTCCAATAAAAACATTGTCCTCAATTATCACTGCGCCCCATCGCGCATTCAAGCGATCATGTTTTCGACTAGATCTTAGCGTCGGCTCAAGTGAATGAAAGTCAGTATCATAAATTACAGTATTGCCACCCAGTAGCACATTATTTCCAATTATAATTTGATGATTACAAATAATGGCAACACCACTCATTCCAACATTATCCTTTATAATTAAGGATCCTTCTACCCAAACAATGCATTTCTGTTGGCGACCAATAACATTAAATTGTTCACCACTATTAATACTTAAATTATTTCCAATGGTAACACTCCCTCTTCTTGTTACATTTACATTAAGTAATCCATTGACATGCAAACCCGGTTGAAACTCAACTCCATTAAGCAAGAAGACAACCTTTGCTATTGGTGTGTAGAATCTGTCAAAAAAAATACCTTTTAATTTTCTAAGACCTTTAAAAGCAGTTACAAGAAATATCATCTTAAAGTCCTCTCAATTCGTACAATCTATCTTTAATCTCTGACAGCGGCCATATCCACCACTGCATAGAGAGAATTGTTTCAATCTTTTCAGATTGAAATCTATATCTGATGATTTTGGCAGGGATACCCGCAACAATCGCATAAGGAGGAATATCTTTCGTGACCACAGCACCCGCGGCAATGATTGCGCCATCACCAATGTTTATCCCATCCATGACTATAGCTCTAGCACCTATCCAAACATCATTACTAATATTTACAGGTACATATTCGGTAAAATCAACATTTTCTTTAGTTATTCTTACCCTAAAAGTATTGTTAATTCGATATAAAAGTGGCGAAGTGGAAAAGTGGTCTGAAGGATGTGCCCCCAAGCCAATAAATACATCATTCGCAATCGAGCAAAACGAACCAATATTAGCATTTTGAACTAATGAGTTTTTCCCAATATATGTAAATGATTTAATATCACAATTATTAATCAGAGTATTCTCAAGAATATGACAATTTGGTCCAATTTTCGAACCAGAATTTATACAGCATTTACGATCAATGATTGAATCCTTAAATCTGAATTTATTATTGATGTCGCGAGCGCCTTCAGCGGCCAGTTCATACAGTTTAAGCAACAAACCACATGGCAAAAGCAATATTCTTGATAATATTTTTAAAATCATAATTAATTACCAGTAACAAGCCCCCTCAACAGCTTTAGCCTGTTGAGGTGTTTCACTTTCATTCGGCCGCACCCAATATTCGTTAAAAAGATTAGCGTAAGGATAAACAATAAACTGCTCCCAACGTCGACCTTTAATACCAAATAGCAGTTGAGTCGAGCCTCCCATGTGAATTGACTGTTTACCCATATTTTTTATAAAAGAAGCCAACGGAAAACCATAAGCACCACAGCCTAAAATACACACATCAAAATTACGTCTGGAAATTTGCTCCTTCATTGAATCAAGGGCTGCAAACCAGTCTGCAAATTCTGTTTTCTGTCCGGCTATACTCTGCACAGCAGTAATTACTTCAAGTTCAAAGTTCGGCAGCAAATCATTATCAAATAATTTTTCTCTACGCAAATACTGATTTTTTATAGTTTCTGCAAAAGGGTGAACTACAAGCACTTTTTTATTTTCAAGTGCACGAGTCCATGGATTGGGTGTAAAGAAGGGTTCCAAGTCTTCTAACATAACTTTTTTCGCAGTAGCTAATTCAGACTTAAAGAACGACTCTTCTTTCAACCATGATCCCAGAATATCTACATTCGATAAATCATCAATCATCAACTCGCAAAATTGCTCAATTTTATCAAGTTTTGCGGGGAAAAAACCTGACCAATGTTGCATTTGATCAATAATTGATTGATTCCACCACCAGGGTGGAGTTTGACTTGTTACATAACCTTTTAAGCTTTTAAATTTTTCCGGGTGTTTCACACCCAGATAATTTATCATGCAAGTCAACTCAGTTGAGCCGAGTCTTGCAATCATTGCCGGGCGCCTGGATAACAAGACATCAGTTATTAAGGATGAAGAATACTCCTTAGTTGGAAACATTGTCCAATTACGACCAAATTGCGAACCTGATGGATCAGCAGTAGTATAAATCCTCTTCGCTACTTTTAACAATATACTCATATTGCATCTTTCATTAATTTTACATGACAGTATCGTTAGAATTAGTAACTGGCAATGTTGTACTTAATACATATAACTGATTTAAAGCTAAATCACCTAAACTGCCATCCTCTTCAGCAATAATCCATTTTTCATTTTCAGGATATCCATGCCAAAAATCACGTGGACAGACCTTAATACCTTTCGAAAGCAATGCCGGCTTATAAGAAAAAGAACTTTTGCTGGTAATTAACAAATCTGCAAAAACCATATGCAAGAAAGATTCCTGTGCCCCGGATTCTAAACAGAATTCAATATTATCGAATTGATCGAAATCAGAAAAATCGTCTCGTTCACCCTGCGAAAATAGATATATCTGAATTATTTTATCCGTTTGTATTGTGTTTAAAACTGAAATTAATATTTTTTTAAAATATTCTGTATCTTGCCAGCGCATTAGAAGATTAGGATTTCCGCTTGTTTTCCCTGTTACGATATCGCCACGCCTGACATGGATTGCAATATTAAAGTTTGTTGGTGAATATCTAAGTTTATCCATTTTACGTGCAGGCGCGGCATAAAAAGCTTCCTGCATATTTTCAGTAACACCATACTGGTCTCTATAAAACTGGTCTTGTTCTGCTACAAACACTACGCGCTGATCACGATAAGATTCGATAATACTTTTATTTATAGCTATTTCTGCAAGATTAAATTCGTCAAACAAAGGCAGTTTGACTTTTACATAGCCTCTTTTAAGTAGATCTTCCAAGTTAGTTTCATCTCTGCCAAATCCTAGAAACTGCTCCCATTTATCACTAGAAAAAGGAGTGTGTGCAAAGTGCAAACTAAATTGACGCGAAAACCAATATCCCGCAATCCAATTGGCCATTTGATGGCCTATGCCAGCACCACGGTTAGGTTTGGCAGTATAGTAGTTAATGTGAACGCTCAGTTTAATGCTAGAAGAAAGTTTATAGTGCCAATAGGATTTGTAAATTAGTGGGTAATACGGTTTTATTCGTATATTACCTATTAATTTCGCCCATAGTCGTAATTTAATCTTTTCAAGAATATTTAATAGAAACATTTTTAAAAAAACCGTCTTTTTATTAAATCAAGATTTGATAAGCATCGAGGCAGAAATGTGTTAATTCTATGTTTAATTCTATCGTGTATTGATACTGGTTTATCTTCAAAAAATCCACGTTTATTAAAATTTACCTGACAATCAATACTCTTCAAAAAACTAATCATTGGTTCTACCCATTTTCCCTTATGTAATGCGCCTTCCGCCAAATAAGGAATTGGTTTTTCTAACGAAGTAAAAGCCAGTTTTAATTTCATTTGATTTGCACGCGCAGTGCCATACCATTCAGAAAGCCATGGTGATTCATGTGGCAATGCCATTTCGTACAATACTGACTTTTTCCAAAATGCAATTTGATAAGAAAACATATCTTGTGATGGTGGTTTTACTAAATAGATATCCTTATGGCCAAGATTTTCAATTGTTGTATATGGATTGGATACAAGGCAAAGAGAATCTAAATTCTGACTTTTAAAATATTCAAAATATTCATTTAATTGCTCATGTTTGACTTTGCCCATAAAAAAATAATCAATCATGACCAACAGAAGATATGGTGAATCTATCTGATCTAAGCCAAGGCGAAAAGTTTTACCAAAGCAATTAATACCAACACGTGTACATATAATTTTCAGTCCATCAAACTGAAAATCTTTATTCTCAGTATTTAAATAGATAACACCATCATATTCCGGCCAATATTTTTTGAACAGATCAAAAAAAATCGGCCATAAATCTGAATAGGAATCTGAAGAACTTATAAAAACTGGAACTGCATTTATTTTGGCATCCATTTTAATTATATAATTTATTTAGCAATCTTTTTATTGAAGCTATTGCGCTTGGGATATAAAGCGTCGAAATTAATTTAGAGAATAAATTTTGTTTATTACCCATAATTAATATTATTCGCATTACAACCAATTTATTTGTGAAATTCAATAAACTAACAATCATTCCTCTCTTTATTACAACAAAAATTATTTTTCTTATAATAAAATCTTCATATGATTTGTAAAATTTTGCATTAATATAATTATTTAATAATTTCGAAGATGAAATATTATTATCATGTTGTCTGTATAGTGCGACAATTGAATTTAGCCCAAAAAATCGATACCCATTTTCTGAAATTTTTACATATAAAGGCCAGTCTTCCATAAATGGGTAACTTTCTTCAAATCCGCCAATTTTCTGTAACATTAGCCTATTGTAAAAAGAGCCTTGAGCATTTAATGCGACGCCTTTGACTATCTGTTTGAATTGCTTCTTCGCAGATAATTCAAACAAATTATCATTAAACTTGTTTATTGCAACATGATCTCCGAGACTTACTTCCCGAAGCAATGCATTCTGAGCAAATAACACCTTACATTTTTTTTCTTTATTAATGAAACCGACCATTGTATTTATACAGTTCGGCAACAAAATATCATCTCCAGCGATCAACTTGACCCACACTCCTTCTGAACTATAAAGACCGCGATTACAGTTTGGCGCTATTCCAGTATTATTCACAACTGTTACTAATTCTGTGCGAACAAATCTTTCTTTATTTTTTTCTATCCACAGACGACATAATTCAACTGTATCATCTATAGAACAATCATCACTTACAATCAATTCAATATTCTGGTAAGTTTGCGCTTTGGCACTTTCCAATGTTTCCAGCACAAATTTTGAAGAGTTATACGTAATAACAATAATCGATACGAGCGGTTTTTCCGTCATTCCATTAGACAAATTTGTATTCATTTATTTATAACCTAATCTATTCATTATTTTTTTTCCCTGCGCAACAATCTTACCAATGGCTCCACTCATGTTACTCATATGTGCCAAGCGTAACAGAGCATAAATACCGAAAATAAAACTCAAGCCTACAGCAATTACGGCCCCCCACCAGTAGTTCGCACTTAATATCGCCACAAAGACACACAGCGTAAAAACTATAATCAAAAACTGTCTGACCTTTGGTTCCCACGAAAACTCAATTCTTCGTTTAGCCAACCAATAGGCCAGGGGTAAATAAGCAACATAACACGCGAGAAAAGCGATGCCGGTAATTTTTATACCGACTGTGGCTGATAAACCGGCAATGAGGCCGCCCATCAACAGCAATGCGAAAGTTTCAGACCAAAAGTATGCTTTGCCGGCACCTGCAGCCAAGATCACAAAACCCAAAGGCCAACTGGCCACTTTGAGTATATCCCCTAATATTTGCCAGCGTAATACTTCTACTGTAGGCATAAATGCGTCTGAGTATAATAAGTGAACAACCCAAGGTGCCAGTCCAATCATGGCGATAAAAACCGGTGCACTTAGCAGCAAGGCTATTTCTGTTTGTTCATTTACCAAACGTGTGGCAGCCTCGCGGTCATGAATCACACTGGTTAAGCGCGGAAAGTAATCTGCACCCATAGCAGCCAGGACAAAACCAATGTATTGCATTGAAATCGCCCAGGCCGCCTGAAAGTGGCCCAGTGATTCTGCTCCTAAAGTATTTCCTACCTCAACGCGTATCCACAATTGCAACAATGTACCCACTAACCCGGCTCCCATAAAGGGGATACCTAACTTTAATAGTGATTGCCATTGCTGTGTAATTTCTTGAAATGAAATATGTGTTGGAGTTACTTTCGGCAACTGTGAAACGAACCAGTGCCCTAACAGAAAATTGACCAATGGTCCAATCAACACAAAGCCAATTAAACCTGAAGTGCCCCATTGCCAAAGTAGCGCAAGACCGAAAACGGTATTCAGCGCAGAACCGAACACGCTGAGCTTGGCTATATCACCAATGCGGCGCATTCCCTGAATCAGCGCTCCTTGCGAGGCACTGGCCACAGACAAGGCAACACCTATCGCCAACCAACCCACGATGCGTCCATCTTTGGCTGAACCCAACACATAAGCAGCCAACAAATCCTGAAACGAAAAAACCACTAAGGCCCCTGTTCCTGCCAGTAACATGGTTCCCCAAAACATCGCTCGCCTGGCAACAGCAAGTGCGCGCACATCATCCTGACCAATGGCTTCGGCAATTTGACGCGTACCTACCGTCCCTAATCCCATAGTGGCAAGCGTTGAAGCGGTTTGCATCAATCCCGCATAAAGCCCCGCTAAACCGATACCGGCAGGACCCAATAAAACAGCCAAAAACTTGGTGCGGATTAAGCCGATGAAAATATTGATTACTGAAGCTCCGCCAATAATGGAAGAGCTTTTGAGGATGCGACGATAGGAGGCACCTTGGTCGGTCATACTTATGCGAGGACCTTCAATGCTGCAATCACCGAGGATGCACCAGCATTATCCAAATGAGGTCCGATGGGCAAACTGAGACAATGATTTGCGATCTCTTCTGCTAGAGGAAACTGTCCTTTGGTAAAATCCATTGATGCATAAGCTTGCTGTAAATGCGGAGGAATAGGGTAATGTATTAGAGAGCCAATCTTTGCTTCACCTAATTCTTTCTGCAAACTATCGCGCTCTGGATGCTGTACCACAAACAAATGCCAGGCAGGTTCTGCCCAGTCGGGCACAAACGGCAAAACCAGCCCTGTATTTTTCAGGCTGACAAGATACTGACTGGCTATGACTGCACGCCTGGCATTCCATTTATCCAGCACCTTAAGTTTGACGCGCAATGCGGCAGCCTGTATCGGATCCAAACGACTATTGTAACCACGGACTTCATTCACATATTTCACCCGCGAACCATAGTTACGCAACACACGAATGCGCTCGGCGATTTCCGCATCATCTGTGGTAATCGCGCCACCGTCACCATAGGCACCGAGATTTTTTCCGGGGTAAAAACTCCACGCCACTACATCGCCATGCCCACCCAGACGCTTACCTTTGTAACGTGCGCCGTGCGCCTGTGCACCATCTTCAAGCACCTTTAATCCATGCTTCCGGGCAATCGCCAGAATCGGATCCATATCTGCCGGTTGACCATATAAATGCACAGGCAGAATCACTTTAGTTCTGGACGTTATCGCCGCTTCTATCAGGGCAGGATCAATATTATATGTTCTTGAATCTGGTTCAACAGGCACTGGTATTGCTCCGCACTCGCTTACCGCCAGCCAGGTAGCAATATAAGTGTTGCTAGGCACAATGACTTCATCCCCTGCACCAACACCCAAGGCCAGCAATGCCAGATGTAACGCGTCCAGACCATTGGCTACGCCCACGCAATGCTGTGCTTCACAATAGGTCGCGAATTCATTTTCAAAGGCATCAACTTCTTCACCTAAAACATACCAGCCCGAATCAAGCACACGCTTGATCGCTGCATCAATTTCCGGCTGAAGTTCAAGATAACCCGCTTTTAAATCTAAGAAGTCAACTTTCATTTTTAATCGCATTTAAATATTCATTATAATTACGGAAGTAGTCAGACTCTTCGTATATATTTGAAGCCAAAACCATACATACCGAGCCTGATGAAAAATTATCCAGTTCCCGCCACATCATGGGACATACGTAAAGTCCCTGATATGAACGGTTCAAGTGATATCGTTTCTTTTCACCACCTTCATCCAGAACTACATCAAAGCTACCAGACATAGCAATAATTAACTGACTTAATGCTTTATGGGCATGTCCGCCACGTTCAGATCCGCCGGGTACATCATATAGATAATAAACTCTTTTAATATCAAAGGGTATGTGTTGTCCACCCTCGATAAAAGTCAGATTGCCGCGCGGATCAGTAATTTTAGGTAATTCAATAATTTTACATAGATCAAGGTTCATTTTACTCTTCTACTATCAAAGGATGAGGGAGAAATTTTTTATATCGCTCTATCGCAATCTCAATATTTTTCAATTCAATTTGGTAGAGATAATCCATCGGGGTTTCACCAGTACGAGTTGCGCCGAAACGCTCGTGAAAACGCCAAACGCTTTCATTTCCCTTACGTACATCGAAATGTGACTTTCGAAACCCAAGATGATATATAGCGTATGAATATACCATCAAAGTGGATTCAATTGCAGCCGATTGATGTGCACCATCTTTTAATATCCAACTTCCCCAACAAAAGCTATCATTTTTTGCATCATAAATTCTGATAGTGCCCAACTTCTCACCATCTTTGGATTCAATGATAAAGTATGCTTGATCAGTTTTTTCAGCATAGTCATTAAGCCATGCTACTTGCGTACTAAATTCAGATGACGTCTGACTCAAATATCTTGATTTATTACTGTCAGATCTTAGTGAGAGAATAAATTCAGCATCTAAAACTTCAGCATTTCGAAATACGAGTGTTTTCCCTCTAACCCAATGCGACTTCAATATCTGCTGATTTATAGGTGTATTCATAGCTCTCCTCAAAAAATTCTAAATTAATATATAGCAAAAAATGGACAATACCGCTATAGAATTAAATGACGTCATAACTGCCTGCAAATATTGCTGAGAAAAAATTTTAACTGCGCAAATATATGGATGGTAAAAATGGCATTGCGTTCATTAAAGCAGTGATATTCAATATTTCCATAATCAAAGATTTGAATACTAATTCAAATCATTACACAATTAAAAACATCTAAAAATACTGCACTAAGACAATTTATATTTATCAAAATTTTTCAAGAGTCTGGATGCTTAATAATTGCCAATAATTAAATTTAATCTAAAAATATGATATTCAAGCATACCAGACTCATCTTCCAATATATTTGCAAGATCGCAATCGCATATACTTATTCTTTATTTCAAACCTGCTTTAATAGCTGTCTCTAATTTTTTAACATTATCCGCATTACTACTTAAATAGACAGGATAAGGAGAAATCAAAATATCTTTGTTTTTATCTGTCTTAATAGTTTCGCCAACCATGTTAACAATATGTAACTTTGAAGCAAATGCACCTAAGTGCAGGCTAGTAATCTTTTTGGGATCCAAGTTCCAGATAACTGCCACTGAATTTTGTTGGGAATCTTTAAACAGATAGCAGCGAGTGTTTGAATCAAGTTTAATATCTTGAATGAAATCAGCATTACCCAACATATTTGTTAGTGTGTTTAGTGAAACAGCACGAACATCAGCTGTACCATTATAGTCAATAATCCCGTTTCCAAATACCCAATCTACTTGCTGCTTTACTCGATCGCCATATTTAAGTCCAACCAGCCACGCACGTACCGCATAAGCCGCTGCATAGCGTTCACCTTCGCCAATATCGTAAGTCAGATTCCCTATTCTCCATGATTGATCCGAAAGAGAGGCGTGTACATTCATACCCAATAATGGATTAAGCATACCCATATGCCCGCCGCCTTCGGTGAACCATATCTCGCCCTGGTAATTATGCCGTTTGAGCATGGCTAATAACGTAATCATATCGGCATCCATATCAGGAACTTCTGGTCGCGTACGGTATGGGTGAATCGCGATGATGTCGGTGATTGCATCACCGCCTGCAGCAAGATATTTATCGAGCATAGCAATCCCGCCATCCGGCTGCATATTGGCCGGATCGACCGACAGGACTTGGGCTGACGGATTTGCCCGCTTAATGCCTTGATAGGCGGCAGTGAGTGCGACGATCCATTGTTTCGTTGCATCAGCAGTCATATTGGTACGCGGTTCGTTGACCAATTTCCAGTAGATGATTTCCGGATAAGCTTTCGCCTTTACGTATGCGGCAGCTTCAATGATAGCAAGCTCTGTCTCATTGCCATCCCATCCTCCTGTTAGTTTAATCTCGCCAATGTGATCACCACCATCAAAGATAGAGGTGACATTGGTAATGTGGTGCTTCTTCATCAGTGCAAGGTGATCATGCGGAATCGGGTCAAAGTTCATCGCAGAGCCTATGCCATAGTATTCAAGCAGTGCCAATTTACGATCCCAGCTTCCTTGTCTGGTTTGTACGCCACCAGTGGCGAAAAGTGTATGGTGTTTAACTGTCGGATCGGCAGGCGGAGCGATGCTTAAACGCCCGTATTCTCGTGTGGCAAAACCATCCTCCAGTTTGATGTTAGCTTCCAGAGTATAAAGCCCGCGTGGTTGATGCTCTAACCATGACTGATTTATTGAAGTGCTGCCGTTGCTGTTAATTTTAAATATATCATGGTGAGTTGAAATGATAGCGCCTGCGAAATTATGCAGGGTAATCGCTATTGTGCCCATGCTATCCGGCTTGCCGCTGATCTCCCAGCGCCCCTTGATCGCTTCATCCGGCTTGAAAAGATTGTTACGATGCTCTGTGACGAAGGCAAGTTCAACAGGCTTTTGAGTGTATTCGCTGAGCGCACCCTGCTCCAGTTGAATATCATCCAGAAGACCGATACAGTCTTCGCCGGGATAGCCAATGCCAAATTGCATGGATAGCGCGCCGCTGGGAGCTTTGAAGGTGTAGTGATAGCGTTGCCATTCTTGTGTAATTGGGAAGCCTTTCCATGAAGGTCCTCCTATAGCCGCTGACGGAAAAACACTGGTCATAATTTGAAGCTTAGGTCTGTCACCTTTAGCATAAAAGCTGACCGTATAGTCTTTCCCGGCTTCAACGGGGATAGCAAAGGTAGCGAGCAGCGCAGAGCCTTCGCCTTTTTCGCCTAATATTTTCAGGCATTTATTTCCGCTATGGCACTGTTCTGTTGTTATCAGATAATTATCGGGAAATCGATTGCCTTTAACATTACCTAGATTGCCGAAATTCCAGTACTGAAAGCCTTGCTCAAATCCGGAGTTTTGTATCAGATTACGCGACAAGTTATATTGTGGCAGATGAGTTTTTTCTGCAGCATAAAAATCTACACCGGCATAGGTTTCTGCGGATTTTTGCTGAGCCTTGGGTGGCAAATCAACATCCAGGATGATCTGGTTATCGACTTCTCCTACACGCATGCCTACTTCCTGTCCGAATGTATAAATTTCATCGCGAACCTGAACATTTTGAGCTGTCACAACATGTACGGATACGCTGCGATAGGGATCGTCGCTGGCGAACACGATATTGCGAGGCTTGTTGGCATTATTCAGATTGACAGTTTTACTTTCAGTCGTTAGGGCGACTATAGGTGTACTGATTCCATCGATGGTGATCTGACTGCCTATCATTTCACTGCGCTGAATGAAAAAGATTACGCCCCCCATTGAGAGTAATTTATCAATCGGTTCCTTGCTTTCATAACGCATAGTGATTCTGGCCTTACCTTCGGGAGTCAGGCTGGTTCCAAAGCGCACGGGAATAGAGGTCGTGAGTGCTTTATCCACTATATTCGCGGTGAAGGCCGTTTCTTTTTTATCGGCATCTACCACAACCTTGCGATCATCCAAATCACCGGCTGTCCAATGCGTTTTGCCGCCTTTTACTCCGATAGGAATATTAAGCGAATACATGTCGCCAGTTGCGGTGGTGATGCTAATAGCGCCGCCATTGCCGACTGAAATTTTGCCGCTCTGAGCGACTATTTCCCCGCCGGCAGTGAATGTCAGTTTATTCGCCGGAGTATTTGTGGGGTCAGGTCTCCCATTTTGCGCAAAATGCGGAGTATTTGTGGGGTCAGGTCTCCCATTTTGCGCAAAATGGGAGACCTGACCCCAAGGACTTGTAGCTTTAATTGATGATGCATCATTCTCTTCCGCCCATGAGGAAAAAGAGAGAATGGCCGCAAGAAATAAAACAAAGCATTTCATAGTAAATACAGGAGCAAGGTTAAAGGCAGGTGTAAGGTGTAAGGTGTAAGGTGTAAGGTGTAAGGTGTAAGGTGTAAGGTGTAAGGTGTAAGGTGTAAGGTGGCTTGAACGCTTGTTTTAATTCATTGAATTTTATTATATCTTTGCTATGTTGCAATTTAGTTACAATGCGGACACTATATCAGAAAATTCCGACAGGCTGTTGGTTTTGCAAACATATATAGATAAAAGCTCTAGCAGCGGTTGACATCCTCTCCTGCCTAAGCCCGCAAGGGGCTTCCCTCAAAACATGTCGCCTTACGGCTCGTGTTTTTGAATGAAAGACAGGGGATTCCTACTGGGAGTATTTGTGGGGTCAGGTCTCCCATTTTGCGCAAAATGGGAGACCTGACCCCAAGGAACATGACCCCCAGGGCGAAGTGTCAAAGCCAAGTCCGGCCTCAATAAGTCGATTCTCGATCAGGGCTGGGGTGAGTTCCGCCGCCAGTTGGAATACAAGCAGGCGTGGCGGTGATGTGCTTGCCATCAATCCGCGTAACACCAACCGGACGTGTCCGGCCTGTGACCATGTATCCCCCGAGAACCGCAAGACTCAATCTAAGTTCGAATGTGCGTATGCGGAAAATGCAGACCTCAACGCGGCCATCAATATTCTAAGGGCAGGACATGCCCGGTTCGCCTGCCAATCAATGACTGCAAGCGCTTTAGCGGTTAGCAGGAATTGAGTTGTTTCATCAGTGAACGATGCAGTCATGTCGTCAGCAACAGGAACTCACCGAAGCTATCTATCCCATTCCGGGGTTGAGCGCAGTAGGAATCCCCTGTCTTTCATTCAAAAACACAAGCCGTAAGGCGACATGTTTTAAGGGAAGCCCCTTGCGGGCTTAGGCCGGGGAGGATGTCAACGTGCTTATCCTTGATTCTGACTTGTAACGTTTTGGTGATTGTATTCATTGTATTGCTCAACGGTGAGTGAAGCACTTTCGTTGACAGGAATCGGAACGTGATGTGTGACGCCTACGATGTTCCGCTATCCATCTCCGTCATGAATACCGAAGTCTTGCGCGGAAATCTAATAAAATCACGCCGTTTAAATTATATTTCCAGTTCTTCACGGCTCTGCTTCGTTGGCGAAACCGAAGACCTGATTTATGTCCGGATCACTCCCCGGTATTTTCGGGATATATTCCAGACTGCCGGCATTTCGTAAAAAAAATCTACTTACCCTGAATACTTACCTCAGTTGCTGATTTTCTTGAACCGGAGGAGTATCGCCCGCGTCAACGATCACGAAAACAGCATATACAATAATGACCATAGCCAATGCATACAGGCCCAACACTTTCCAAAGACTCACTTTTCCGGAAAATCTGTCCTTTTTCTTTTTAGCCTGCTCCTTGCCCCGCCAGCTGCAATCCTGGCACCGGTAAAAACGATAGCCCATTCTGGTGCGCTGGAAATTTTCTAAAGCGGTGCGAGCATGACTAAACCTGACACGTGTAGAAGTACATTGAGGGCAAGATCTCATTGAATATTTGCATTTCTGAATTTGAAAGTAAAAAAGACATATAACTGATTAAATTATATGTCTTTTATTATATTGGCGGAGTGGACGGGATTCGAACCCGCGACCCCCGGCGTGACAGGCCGGTATTCTAACCAACTGAACTACCACTCCTTAGTTTGCTTCTGCTACCTTACTTCTTGAACCTGTTTTCAACCTTGAATCTTGCTACTGCATCTCTGGTGGGTGCTGACGGGTTCGAACCGCCGACAATCGCCTTGTAAGGGCGGTGCTCTACCAGCTGAGCTAAGCACCCTGTAAAGAACGCTAGTTTACAGCATCTTTCAAACCTTTACCAGCACGAAATTTAGGAACTTTCGCAGCAGGGATAGTTATTGCCGCACCGGTGGCAGGATTACGCCCAGAACGTTCAGCGCGCTGATCAACGGTAAACAAACCAAAACCGACCAGACTAACTTCATTACCTTGTTTTAAAGCATTTTTAATCGCATCAAGTGCGCCGTCCAAAGCACGCCCCGCAGCGGATTTCGAAATCCCGGCAGATATTGCGATGGCATTAACCAGATCAGATTTATTCATGTTTATCCCCTGCCCTCATCATAAATTCAACAAGTACGTTATAAAACATCATCAATGCTTGGTGGCTACAGCCGTCGCATCCAGCGCTACCGTGATATCTACCGGTGCGGCAAGCTCTGCATCCTCGCGCGGCACAGGCTTGCGTTCCAGAGCCATATCAAGCACCTGCTCTATCCACCTGACAGGATGGATATCCAGCTTGTTTTTGACATTATCTGAAATTTCAGCCAGATCCTTGACGTTTTCTTCAGGAATCAATACCGTCTTTATACCGCCCCGCTGCGCAGCAATCAGTTTTTCTTTCAGTCCACCGATCGGCAACACCTCACCCCGCAAAGTAATTTCACCTGTCATGGCAACATCCGCACGGACCGGAATTCCTGTCAGCGCTGAGACGATTGCCGTGCACATACCCACACCGGCACTTGGCCCGTCCTTCGGAATCGCCCCTTCAGGTAAGTGAATGTGCAAATCGGTTTTCTGATAGAAGTCGTCTTCAATTCCCAGACGTTTGGTGCGACTGCGCACTACACTCAGCGCGGCCTGAATCGACTCCTGCATGACTTCGCCCAACTTGCCGGTAGTGGTGGTTTTACCCTTGCCAGGCAACACCACGGTTTCAATCGTCAGCAGTTCACCACCAACTTCAGTCCATGCAAGTCCGGTTACTTGCCCTACCTGATTGTGCTTTTCAGCGACCCCGTAGGAATAACGACGTACACCGAGATACTTGTCAAGATTACGCGAATTGACGACAACTTTAGTATCGCGGGTTTTAAGCAGCAACGCTTTCACTACTTTACGGCAAACCTTGGAAATTTCACGCTCCAAGCCTCGTACCCCCGCTTCCCTGACGTAATAACGCACGATGTCGCGCAAGGCTGTCTCGGCAATGGTGATTTCTTCCTCTTTCAGCCCGTTGTTTTTGATCGCCTTCGGCACCAGATAACGGGTGGCAATATTAATCTTCTCTTCTTCCATATAGCTGGACACATGAATGATTTCCATGCGGTCCATCAAGGCATCCGGAATGTTTAAGGTATTGGCCGTAGCAACAAACATCACATCGGACAAATCATATTCAACTTCGACGTAATGATCGACGAAAGTGCTGTTTTGCTCAGGATCGAGCACTTCGAGCAACGCGGCAGAGGGATCGCCGCGCATATCCTGACCCATTTTATCCACTTCATCCAGCAAAAACAGCGGGTTCTTGACCGCGACCTTGCTCATATTCTGCAAAATCTTACCTGGCATGGAGCCGATATAGGTACGGCGATGACCCCGAATCTCTGATTCATCACGCACACCGCCCAAAGACATACGCACAAACTTGCGATTGGTGGCGCGGGCAATGGACTGGCCCAGCGAAGTTTTACCAACGCCCGGAGGACCGACCAGACACAGTATCGGCGCTTTGAGTTTGTCGACGCGTTGTTGTACGGCCAGATATTCCAGAATGCGTTCTTTAACCTTATCCAGACCGTAGTGATCTTCTTCCAGCACCACTTCGGCCTGTTTGAGATCAGCGCTGATTTTGGTTTTCTTTTTCCACGGCAAGCCGATCAGCACGTCGATATAGTTGCGTACCACCGTCGCTTCCGCTGACATCGGCGACATCATGCGTAATTTTTTTAATTCAGCCTCGGCCTTGCCACGCGCCTCTTTCGGCATGCCCGCAGCTTTTATTTTTTTATCCAGCACCTCAAAATCAGCGCCGTCTTCTTCTTCACCAAGCTCTTTCTGAATGGCTTTAACCTGCTCATTCAGATAATATTCGCGCTGACTTTTTTCCATCTGGCGTTTGACGCGGCCGCGGATGCGTTTCTCGACCTGAAGAATATCGATTTCACCTTCCAGCAAACCCAGCAAATGTTCGAGGCGTTTCCGGACTTCTGAAATTTCCAGCACTTCCTGTTTTTGCTCCAGTTTAAGCGGCAAATGCGCGGCAATAATATCAGCCAGACGACCGGCATCATCAATTCCGGCCAGTGAAGAGAGAATTTCAGGCGGGATTTTTTTATTCAGTTTGACGAACTGTTCAAACTGGGCAATCAGCGTACGACGCATCGCTTCGGTTTCACTGCTGTCACCCTCGACCGAGGGGATAACTTCAACTTCGCCAACGAAATGGCTGTCGATGTCATCGACACGCAACACATTGACGCGCTGCGTTCCTTCAACCAGCACCTTGACTGTGCCATCGGGCAGTTTAAGCATTTGCAACACAGTCGCCATACTGCCGATTGTGAATAAGTCATCCGTGCCCGGATCGTCTTTTGAGGCAGTTTTCTGTGCGACCAGCACGATGGATTTACCTGCTTCCATCGCCAGTTCCAGTGCTTTAATCGACTTTGCCCGACCGACAAACAATGGAATGACCATGTGCGGGAATACCACCACATCGCGCAAAGGAAGGAGTGGATACAATTCTATTTGGGTATCTTGTTCAGACATGGCAATAACCTATCTTCGTTGTCAGGATTGCTAAATGGGGATGAATTAAACGAATTCAATCCCAGTTGATGACAAGATAACCTCAATAAGCCGGTAAGATTTATTGAGGTTTCACAAAACACTATAGATCAGGCAGCAATAGGTGTTTCTGCATAAACAATAATGGGTTTTATTTCACCATCCACACCGGAGTCATCCAGCACAACCTTGCTGACATTACTCATAGACGGCAAATCAAACATCACATCAAGCAATGCCTGCTCAAGAATCGAGCGCAAACCACGCGCACCGGTCTTACGTCCCAAGGCTTTCTTGGCAACTGCAAGCAAGGCATCCTGACGAAACTCAAGTTCTACGCCTTCCATGTCAAACAGCTTTTTATACTGTTTGGTCAACGCGTTCTTGGGTTGGGTAAGAATTTGCATCATCGCAGCTTCATCCAGTTCCTCAAGCGTGGCGATCACAGGCAGTCGACCGACAAACTCGGGAATCAAACCAAACTTGACCAGATCTTCAGGCTCGACTTCACGCAAGGTTTCACCAGTTTTACGATCATCCTTGGAACTGATGGTCGCGCCAAAACCGATACCCGCTTTTTCCGAACGATTGCGTATGACTTTTTCCAGGCCATCGAAGGCACCACCGCAGATGAACAGAATATTCGTGGTGTCAACTTGCAGAAATTCGGTATTTGGATGTTTGCGTCCGCCTTGCGGTGGAATCGATGCCCTGGTACCCTCGATCAATTTCAATAATGCCTGCTGCACGCCTTCACCGGACACATCGCGGGTAATCGACGGATTGTCCGATTTTCTGGATATTTTATCGATTTCATCTACATAAACGATGCCGCGCTGCGCTTTTTCCACATTGTAATCACAAGCTTGCAACAGCTTCTGTATAATATTTTCGACATCCTCGCCCACATAACCCGCTTCAGTCAGTGTGGTTGCATCGGCCATGACAAACGGCACATCCAGCATGCGCGCCAAAGTCTGCGCCAGCAGCGTTTTTCCGCAGCCGGTAGGGCCTACCAGGAGAATATTGCTCTTGGACAGTTCAACGCCATCATCGGTATTGCATTTGAGTCGTTTGTAGTGGTTATACACCGCGACGGACAGGATGCGCTTGGCGCGCTCCTGACCAATCACATATTCATCCAGCGTTGCGCAAATATCCTTGGGGACAGGCAATTCGCTCTTATCACCTTTGATGATTTCACCTTGAATTTCTTCGCGCATGATATCGTTGCACAAGGTGATGCACTCGTCACACACGAATACTGATGGTCCTGCGATCAACTTCTTCACTTCATGCTGGCTCTTGCCGCAGAATGAACAGTACAGCAACTTTTCGCCTGTTTTCTTATCGATAGCCATGCTAATTCTCCATATCGTTAAACACGCTTTTCCATCACCTGATCAACCAGCCCATAAGCTACCGCATCCGCAGCACTCAGGAAATTATCGCGATCGGTGTCGCGCTCAATTGCCGCGACCGTCTGACCTGTGTGATGCGCCAGCATTTCGTTGAGCTTTTGCTTTAAATACAATATCTCGCGTGCATGAATTTCAATATCCGACGCCTGGCCCCGAAAGCCGCCCAAAGGTTGATGAATCATGACGCGAGCATTGGGCAGGCAAAAACGTTTACCCTTTTCGCCGGCAGTCAGCAAAAAAGCCCCCATACTGGCCGCCTGACCGATGCACAAGGTACTCACCGCAGGCTTGATAAACTGCATGGTGTCGTAAATCGCCATTCCTGCTGTCACCGAACCGCCAGGCGAATTGATGTACAGATAAATGTCCTTATCCGGATTTTCAGATTCCAGAAACAGCATCTGCGCGACAATCAGATTCGCACTGTGATCGTTGACTTCACCCACCAGAAACACCACACGTTCCTTGAGCAGGCGGGAATATATGTCATAAGCCCGCTCTCCTCTCCCGCTGGTTTCAACCACCATCGGGATCATGCCGATACTCTGTGTCTCTATCCTTTGTCCGTACATTTCGTCGAAATGCATGTCAGTTCCCCATTAATTCAGCGAATGCCAGTTCCTTGTCAGACACTTGCGCACGCGACAAGACCCATTCAACGACATTTTCTTCGAGCACCAGGCTTTCAATTTCCCTGTAGCGCGCAGGTTCAGCGTAGTACCAGCTGATCACTTCTTCAGGATGCTCAAAACTTTGTGCGTAATCTTCAATCAGCGCGCGAACTTTTTCAGGTTCAGCCTGCAAGTCGTATTTCGATACCAAATCCGCCAGGATCAAGCCCAGTCTTACGCGCTTTTCGGCACGCTCACGGAATAAATCTGCGGGCAGTTGCATCCCCTTCATATCCACACCGCGCTCTTGCATGTCCTTTGCAGTTTGCTCCATCTGACGCTGAGACTCCCATTGCACCAGGGCCTTGGGCAATTCAAACTGGGCGACTTTCAGCAAAACCTCCATCACGGCATCCTTGTTACGGCCTTTAAGGCGGCGCACCACTTCACGCAACAGATTACTGCGGATTTCCTCTTCCAGCCGGCTTACGTCACCATCTGCAATGCCAACCGATATTGCAAATTCAGCATCCACTTCGGGCAATACCTGACCTTCAACGCGGTTCAGGGTAATGGAAAAATTGACCAGCTTGCCGGCAATTTCCTTGCCATGGTAATTTTCCGGAAAAGTCATCTCAAAGGATTTTGTATCGCCGGCTTCCATGCCAACGATTGCAGCCTCAAACTCCGGCAGCATACGTTTGGAACCCAGTTCAACCGGATAGTCTTTTGCCTCACCGCCCGGGAACACGACGCCATCCAGCGTACCGGTAAAATCAATCATGACCTTATCGTCGATTTGCGCTGCACGGTCAACGGACAGATAGCTTGCACGCTGTTTACGCAGTGTCGCGATGGTGTTATCCAGATCGGCCTGACTCAATTCATAAGTCGTGCGTTCAATCAACTCAAGCGCGACATCACCCAATACGACTTCCGGATAAACCTCAAAAGTCGCACTGTATTCAATCTCATCGGCATTCCAGTCATGGGTTTTGACGGTGAATTCAGGATCGCCTGCGACCTGCAACTTTTGAGCCTGCACGGCTTCAGCAAAGGACTGTTGCAAAGCCTGGCCCAATACTTCCTGACGCGCTTCCATACCATAATGCTGTTCGAGCACTTTTGCCGGAATTTTACCCGGGCGGAATCCGGCGAGCTTTGCCGTACGACCGATATGTTTCAAACGATTAGTCACCTGCCCGCGAAGGGCTTGCTGGGGAATAGTTGCGTTCAGGCGACGCTCTAACGCGCTCACGGTTTCTAAGCTTGGCATACTCAATTTCCTTGAAATAATTTAAATAGGATGCTGGTAAAAAAGATTAGCTGATTTACACGTAAAACAGCAATTAGCAATTGAAGTTAAAAATCAGTATAGCCTTCTACCCGTTACTCGCATTAGGCAGATTGTAACAGAATCCGCAATCTCAGACGGTTGCAGTTTTTTTTGTAATTTAATTAACGCCAAAGTATTCAAGCCAGCAGTGTTTTGTCGTTGCTTTTTCAACATCTGAATACGCCATACAGGTTAAACGCATTCACCTGCCGTCTTCCCGGTTTTATGCAAGTGCTGGTGTAACATTTTTCGCGTTGATTTATGTGCGGGTTTCAAGACTGGTTTATGCGCTGTTTTTAATGCTTCGGCAAGCTGAAAAACCGACATCGCATAATAATCACTGTTGTTGTAGCGTGTGATTACATCGAAATTATTGAAGCCCAACCAGTATTCTTTTTCGTCAGCCAGCGTGTAAGTCAGCAGCCGCGATGGCGCATGCTGTCTGATTTTCACGTAGGGCACCACACCCAGCGCCGCCCAGTCAGCAAGACTGCGGACAGTATTATTGTCGCAGCAGTGATCCTCAGCCTGAACGCGCACAGCGATCATCCCGCCTCGAATCCAGCCATAGCTTTTCAGATAATTCCCCACGCTGCCGATTGCGTCAGCAGGCTCGTTCAGCAAGTCAACCCGGTGATTGCCGTTGTAATCGACCGCATACTTGCGATAACTGCTCGGCATGAATTGCGGTATGCCCAGCGCCCCGGCATAAGAACTCTTGATTTCAAGATAGGGATAATGCTGCTCCCGCGCCAGCAACAGATAATTTTCAAGTTCATCGCGAAAAAAGTCCGCCCGGCGCGGGTAATCGAATGCCAGTGTTGTCAACGCATCAATGGTGCGAAAGCTTCCCATATTCTGACCGTAGAATGTCTCCACACCAATCAGCGCGACAATAATCGGTTGCGGTACGCCATATTGCTTTTCAGCTTGACGCAAACTGCTACGATATTTTTTCCAGAACTGCAAGCCCTGACAGATCCGGCTTGGATTAACGATGGCGGCACGATATTCCGGCCAGGGCTTGAGCGTGGCAGGGCGCGAAATGGCCTCAATAATTTGAGGTTTATCATTTGCCTGTGCAAATAAAGTCGTCAATTCAGTCCGGTCAAAATGATGCTTTTCGACCATTTCATCAATAAAAACGGGGATTCCCGGCAATTCTGTCGCAACAGCGGAGCCGCAAAGTACACCCGCAATCACATAACAAATAAATAGTTTCATACTGCTGATTTTAACCGATGCTCGACAGAGAACGGTAATTACTGGTAAATTTCGCCTATTGCTGAATAATCAGCTCAACTATTGCAGAAAGTTTCCTCATGACCAACCAACATCACAATCTTATTATTCTCGGCTCCGGCCCTGCCGGCTATAGCGCTGCCATTTATGCCGCGCGCGCGAACCTCAACCCTGTACTGATTACGGGGATAGCGCAAGGCGGGCAGTTGATGACCACCACTGAAGTCGATAACTGGCCTGCCGATGTCATGGGCGTACAGGGCCCTGAACTGATGGCGCGTTTTCAGCAGCACGCCGAGCGTTTCAATACGCAAATGATTTCCGATCACATTCACACCGTCAAGCTGCAACAAAAACCATTTCTGCTGATCGGTGACGCCGGCAGCTACAGTTGCGATGCACTGATCATCTGCACCGGGGCATCCGCGCAATATCTGGGCTTGCCTTCTGAAACGGCCTTCATGGGACGCGGCGTGTCAGGCTGTGCAACCTGCGACGGATTTTTCTATCGCGGTCAGGATGTCGCTGTCATCGGCGGCGGCAACACGGCAGTCGAAGAAGCCATGTATCTGTCCAACATTGCCCGTCATGTCACGCTGGTACATCGTCGCGACACTTTCCGCGCAGAACGCATCATGATTGATCATCTGATGGAAAAAGTGGCTATTGGTAAAATTACCTTACAACTGAACAGCACGCTCGACGAAGTACTGGGCGATGCCAGCGGTGTCACCGGCATGCGCATCAAAAATGTGCAGAGCGGCGAAAAACAGGATCTTCCACTTACCGGAGTATTCATCGCCATTGGTCACAAACCGAATACCGATATCTTTGCCGGGCAACTGGAAATGGATAACGGCTACATCACGACCCGTGGCGGCGCAACTGGTAACGCGACAGCGACCAGCATTTCCGGTGTATTTGCAGCAGGCGATGTACAGGATCAAATCTACCGTCAGGCGGTCACCAGTGCGGCAACAGGCTGCATGGCAGCCCTTGATGCAGACAAGTATCTGGCATCAATCGGCAAGCAGTAAAATAATTGTACAAAGCAACTATCCACGAAAAACACGAAAAATTTGCAAGACTATCACCGGCTCTTAGTCTGATTGAACAAGATTTTGATTTATTTGCGAGCTTGTTTCTTTAGAGCAGATTGCCTGCTAAAACCGTTTGCGAGCATCTGCGCAGCAGATTGCCTGCTAAAACCGTTTGCGAGCATCTGCGCAGCAGATTGCCTGCTAAAACCGTTTCGTGTATTGCGTGTATTTCGTGGATAAATAGCCGTTTTCAGCAATCAGGGATTTAAAATGGCAAGCGATGAGGATGCAGTGCTGTTCCGCAGCAGCATTGGCAAGGTGACGCCGCTAGCTGAGCAAAACCGTATCGCGCCCGTTAAACCGCGAACTCAGGCTCGCGTTCGCTCAACAACGACACCCGTAACGATCAGCGACACTTTATCCGACCTGCTAGAGAGCAATACACCGGAATCCTACTTGGGTAACGGCGTGTCACAGCTTGCCTTGCGCAAACTGCGCCGCAGTCCGGTGGAGGACACGCTGGATCTGCATGGGTTTACGATAGATGCGGCACGCCTGTTGTTGCAACAGTTTTTGTTTGCAGCAGCGCAAAATCAATTACGCTGTTTACTGGTGATCCATGGCAAGGGGAGCAATAGTCCGGGCGGCGAAGCCATCTTGCGCAAGCTGACCCGTAACTGGCTGCTGCAGCATCCTCAGGTGCTGGCTTTTTGTCCGGCCTCAGCAACCTCCGGCGGCAGCGGCGCGGTGTTGATATTGCTGAAAGTGGTAAGTGGTAAGTGGTAAGTGGTAAGTGGTAAGTGGCTTTTATTCTTCTGTCATTCTGAGTGCCGCTTCCATATCCACGCTCACCACTTTGGACACCCCTTTTTCCTGCATGGTCACACCGATCAGCTGTTCAGCCATTTCCATGGCAATTTTGTTGTGGCTGATAAACACAAACTGAGTATGCAAGGCCATCTTCCTGACCAGCGCACATAACCGTTCCGTATTGGTATCGTCCAGTGGCGCATCGACTTCATCAAGCAGACAGAAGGGCGCCGGATTGAGTTGAAACAGCGAAAATATCAGCGCAATCGCCGTCAGCGCCTTTTCCCCGCCAGAGAGTAAATGAATAGAACTGTTCTTTTTGCCGGGCGGCTGCGCCATCACCTGCACACCACTGTCGAGTATTTCCTCGCCGGTCAATACCAGTCGCGCCTCTCCACCGGCAAACAGAATCGGAAACAGTTCGGCCAAATGCAGATTGACCTGATTAAAAACATTCATGAGTAGATCGCGTGATTCACGATCAATGTGCCGGATCGCCTCTTCCAGCGTCGTCATAGCCTGTTGCAAATCCAGTGCCTGCGCATCCAGATAAGTCTTGCGTTCAGTCGCCGTTTGTAACTCTTCCAGCGCGGCGAGATTCACCGCACCCAACACTTCGATCGCCCGGCTAAGGCGACCCAGTTCGTTCTGCAATGCCCCCGGCCTGGCCGTTGCCAGCAGAGGCAAAAACGCACGCTCATCCACACCCTGCAACTTTTCCGCCCATTGCTCAAAGTACAGCCGTGCCTCCTGCTCTTTCAGCGCCAGCTCAACCATTTTGTCGCGCAGTCCATTCAACTGATATTCACAGTTCATACGCCTCTGCTCAAAAGCCTGCAGATTAACAGTGGCAGCGTCCAGTTCATTGCGCACCTGACTCAAAGCCTGTTCCGCCGCTTGCCGCAGATGCAAGGCCTCCTGCAATTGCTGCTGGACAGATTCATCACTGCCGTCCGAGAACTCCCTCTGTAATGCCTGTAAATTTTGCAGGCATTGCGTCAATGCGTCCTGATGCGTTTGAATATGGGCATGCAAATCGTTGATTTTACTCTGGCAAGTCCGCGAAAAAAACTGAGCTTCCTGCAAATCCCGTTGCACTTGCTGATCACGCTGCCGCTGTTCACGCAAGATTTGTTCAGCCGCATTCGCGTCCGATTGCGCATGTGCATGTTGCACATCCAACAAGCCCAAGCCATCGCGCCATCCGGCCATCTCACTGACAATCTCATGCTGCTGCGCCTCATCAACACTTAACAAATCCGACACCTCCTCAAGGTCAAAATCAATCTGCGAACTGCGCTCGGCAATACGCTCATGCAACTGATTCAGTTTGAGCATCTGCATTTGCAAGGCATGCTGACTAAGTTTGAGCTCGCTAAGCGTGCTGCGCAGCGGCGGAATTTTTATATCGAGTGCGCGATAATTCAGCTCAGCGTCATCCAGTTGCCGCTTTAAGTCATCAAGTGATTCATTATCAAGCAATAACTGATTCTCCAGCAGTTCAATCTCGCGCTGCCGTGCCAGCACACCATGCAGCTGATTATCCGGCGCATGAAACAAGACACTGAGCGGATCGACAAGGTGACCGTCAGGCGTGACAAAACAGCCACCCGATGGTAAAGCTTGCCGGTTAGACAAAGCTTGTGTGATATCCGTCGCAACATACACCGATGCCAGCCAGACGCTGACCGCCGGAAACACTTGTTCGTCGTGACATTGTACATAAGCTAACAACGGCAGCAAACCGGGCGGGCAACTAGGCGTTGCGGGATTCATCGCGGGATGAATGCCGGGCTGAAATATGGCAAGACGAGCCGGAGGTGCATCACAGGCCTCCAGCAGCGGGAAGGCCAGCGCATTGAGTCGTTCACGCAGCACCGCTTCCATGGCCTGCTCCCAGCCGGGCTCAATACGAATGGCCTGCCATAACCTGGGCACCTCATCCAGCCCGTGCAGCGCCAGCCAGCTGCTTAAATGCTTGTCGCGCTCCAGTTGTTTTTGTAATTGCTGCAAGGCGAGCAAACGTGCCGTATTCAACCCCGTCTGGCGCTCCTGTTGCTGCACGACGATACGCAATTGTGCACGCAGTCCCTCTGCCTGTGGTAACTGCGCCTGCAACAGCTGCAAATTTTCTTCCTGTTCAGCGTACAACATTTCCAGTTCTGCCGACTCTTCCTGTGCCTGTTTCAGCGCGAAATCATCCTGCGGTGCAAGATTAAGCCTCTCTGTCAACAAGCGCGATTTGCGAACCTCATTCTGCCCGATATTGCGCAGCAAGTGATCGTGCCGCGTCTGTGCCAGTTGCAAGCGCTGCTGCAAATTCAAGTGCTCCCGCTGCAACTCCTGGTAACGGACTTGCGCCACACCTGCCGCCGCTTCAGCCTGCGGCAAGCTTCCCACATCAACCAGCTGTTCAATTTCCAGCAGCTTGATGGCCGCCTCTTGCTGCTGACACTGCCAATTTTCCAGCTGATTCATTGCCGTGATTTTCTGCTGTGTCTGTTCTTCAATTTGCCGCCGCGCCGCCTCAATCTGCTGAGTCAATCGCAGCCGTTGCTGTTCAGCATGCTTGATATCCTGTTCAAGACGAGCGATCCCGGCATTCGCGCTATACAACTCACCCTGCCTTGCATGCAGCGCATCCGAATAGCGATAATGACTATGCCGCTCTGTTTCCAGAAGCGATTCCATTTCACGCAGCAGCGCTGTTTGAATTTCCAGTTCGGTGCGCGACTTTTCGATCTGTACTGCGTAAGCGGTGCGTAAGGCTTCCGCTTCCTGCTTCTTCACCAGCCAGAGTAACTGCTGTGCAGCATCGCGCTGTTTTTCCAGCAAACGATATTGCCGTGCCACCTCGGCCTGCGCACCCAGATGCAGCAACTGCTTATCCATTTCTTGCAAAATATCACCGACGCGCAGCAAGTTGTCCCGGGTATCATTAAGACGCAGCGCTGTCTCACGGCGGCGTTCCCGGTAGCGTGACACACCCGCGGCCTCCTCCAGAAAAACGCGCAACTCTTCAGGTTTAGCCTCGATAATACGCGAGATCATGCCTTGTTCTACGATGGCGTAAGCGCGCACGCCAAGACCTGTACCCAGAAAAATATCGGTAATATCCCGGCGACGCACTTTCTGATTATTGATGTAGTAACTGGATTCGCCATTGCGCTGCAGCACACGCTTGATACTGATTTCCGCATAACTTGACCATTGGCCTATAGCCTTGCCAAGCGAATTATCAAACACCAGTTCGACACTGGCGCGCGCAACCGGCTTGCGTTTGGCCGAGCCGTTGAAGATCACATCCTGCATTGATTCACCGCGCAGCGCGGAAGCTTTAGATTCACCCAGCACCCAGCGCAGGGCGTCGATTACATTGGATTTACCGCAGCCGTTAGGCCCCACTACGCCGACGATTTGACCGGGTAATTGAATGTGTGTTGGATCAACAAAGGATTTAAATCCGGCTAACTTGATATGTGAGAGACGCAATTTGGCTGCCGCAACGATATAATGGCCGCCATCTTAACCTAAGCGAGCCTCACATGACGACCCAAGCTGCCAAACAACTGGAAACCTTCCCCAACCCGAATTCTGCCCGCGATTACCACATCCACATGGAAATCCCCGAGTTTACCTGTCTGTGCCCGAAAACCGGACAGCCGGACTTTGCCACGCTGATACTGGATTACATCGCCGATGAAGCATGCGTAGAGCTGAAGAGTCTGAAGCTCTACATGTGGTCATTCAGGGAAGAAGGGCATTTCCACGAAGATGTGACAAACCGGATTCTGGATGATCTGATTGCCGCTCTTAATCCGCGCTTCATGCGCCTGACAGCCAAATTTTACGTGCGCGGCGGCATTTTCACCAACGTCGTTGCCGAACATCGCAAAACCAATTGGCAACCGGCACCTTTCGTTGAACTTTCCCAATTCGGCAGTCAATCAAATATACGCGGATAGCATAAAATCCTGCCACTATCCGAGCACAACTTTGTCGAAGCCGTTTTGAGCCAATATGTCTGACACATCTGATTTACAACTGCTGCGCGACAAGTTGCGCCTGTTTGCCGAAGTGCGCAACTGGGAACAATTCCATACACCGAAAAATCTGTCTATGGCACTGATCGTGGAAGTTGCCGAACTGATGGCACACTTTCAATGGTTGACGGCTGCCGAATCACAGAACCTGACGGCAGAAAAAAAGCAGACTGTCGCGGATGAACTGGCCGACATCCTGCTGTATCTTGTGCATATTTCCGATAAACTTGATGTAGACCTGCTTCAGGCGGCCTTAGCCAAGCTGGGAAAAAATGCGCTAAAATACCCGGCGGATCAGGTTTTCGGCAGCGCGAAAAAATATAATGAATATTGATAAAAGCCACAGGCTTAATCACTGAGCTTATGCAGCCCGCAAAGTTTTAAGTGCTGTGCTGATGTACAATAACAGCGCAAAAGAAGCGTCGATTTCAAGCCTTTCCCGTCGCTATAGACCCTTACAGCAAATAACCGGATCGTGACCGGCCACTACCTGACAAAACCAAAAGGTATCTATGAGTATTATTGAAAAACAAACCGGTGCGGCCAAAACCGCGCGTAATCCGATCAAGATCGTGCCCTTGCAGCAACGTCTGCGCAAGCCGGAATGGATACGCGTCAAATCAGCCAGCGGCACCGGCTACAACGATGTCAAAAAACTGCTGCGCGAACATAACCTCGTGACAGTATGCGAAGAAGCATCCTGTCCTAACATCGGTGAATGCTTCAGCAAAGGCACCGCCACCTTCATGATACTGGGCGATGTGTGCACAAGGCGTTGTCCGTTTTGCGATGTCGCTCACGGCAAACCGCAACCGCCTGACGTCGACGAACCCGCCAATCTTGCGAACTCCATCGGCCTGCTCAAACTAAAATATGCCGTCATCACCAGCGTGGATCGCGATGACCTGAAAGACGGCGGTGCCGGACACTTTACCGACTGCCTCACAGCGATTCGTATCAGTTCCCCGCATACGCGCCTGGAAATTCTGGTGCCTGATTTCAGGGGGCGTCTGGATCTGGCACTGGATGCACTGGCGCTCAGCCTGCCCGATGTGCTCAACCACAATCTGGAAACCGTGCCACGCCTGTACAAACTGGCACGCCCCGGTGCCGATTACGCTCACTCGCTAAAACTGTTGCTGGATTTCAAAACGCGCTTTCCCGGCATCCCAACCAAATCCGGCGTAATGCTAGGACTGGGCGAGACAGATGAGGAAGTGCTGGAAGTCATGACGGATCTGCGCGCCCACGGCGTGAACATGCTGACCATAGGTCAGTATTTACAACCCTCGGACGGACACTTGCCGGTGCTGCGTTATGCCCCGCTGGAATCTTTTGCGATGTTTGAACGTGAAGCGAAGGCAATGGGATTTTCTCATGCCGCCTGCGGACCTATGGTGCGCAGCAGTTATTACGCTGACGAACAAGCACATTTGGCAGGAGTGCATATCGTCGAATAACTGGCGTCATGTTGATGCATATCATGCCGGCATCCGGGGCAATGATTCCACGTTTCAAGTAGATAACAATAGCGATTTTCAGATACGAGTTCAAAAGCAAGAAGTCTGAATAGGTTGTTTACTTGGGATTCACGCGTTTTCTTGCTGTGTGACGTACTGCGCATACCAGCCCATTGCCACCTTCAATCCCTCGCCGATGCGATGAGTAGGCTGATAGCCTAACAAACTGGCGGACTTACTGATATCGGCCAGGGAATGGCGCACATCCCCTCCCCTGAACTCACGATAGACAGGTTTAACCGCGTCAAGATGCGGATAAGCCGGCAACAGATTGAGCTGTAACTGCTCATAGAGCTGATTGAGTGTGGTGCGCTCGCCCACGGCCACGTTGTAGACCTGGTTGGCCGCATCCGGATTTTCCGTCACAGCTGCCAGCAGATTGATCTGCCGCACATTTTCGACAAAGCAGAAATCGCGACTGGTTTCACCATCACCGTTGATATATACCGGCTCATTCCTGATCATACTGCCTATCCACGTGGGAATCACCGCAGCATAGGCACCTGCCGGGTCCTGCCTCGGGCCGAAAATATTAAAATAGCGCAGGCCGATAGTCCTGAAATTATAGCTTCGCGCAAACACATCGGCATACAGCTCATTCACATATTTACTGACTGCATAAGGCGACAGCGGCTTGCCTATTTTGTTCTCCACCTTGGGCAAACCGGGATAATCGCCATAGGTGGAACTGGATGCCGCATAGACGAACCGTTTGACCTTCGCATCTCGTGCCGCCACGAGCATATTCAGAAATCCGCTGATATTGGTTTCATTGGTGGCAATCGGGTCTGTCAGCGAACGGGGCACAGAACCCAGGGCTGCCTGATGCAGCACATATTCAACAGGGACCAGCTTCAAGATGCCAGATTCAGGCGCCAGGGCCGACGTGGCAAGGGAAGTGAAGCTCATCGCACGGCGACAATCATCAAGGTTACGAATGTCACCCCGAATAAAGTGAAAATTAGCCCATTGAGCTGCAGTCACCAAAGACTGAACCTCATCCAGATTGCGTTGATAACCGGTTAAAAAGCTGTCCAATCCGACCACCTGCTGATTAAGTTTGAGCAGTGTTTCAAGCAGATTACTGCCGATAAACCCTGCTACCCCTGTAATCAACCAGGTATGCTGTTCAACGGCCAGACGCGCTGTGAGCAGCCTGTAGGGTTCAGCCGTCATTACAGTCTCCACAATGAAAAACCGGCAGCTGTAATTTCTTCAACTGAGTAGGCTGATTTGATATCAATAAACACCCCACCCGGTTTCAATTTCGCCAGCAGCTGCTTTAACGGTTGAGAGAGATATTCTGCATGCGATACCGCCGCAATGATTGCTTCAGCCTGATTTGGCAACGCGTCCCACTCCTTTAGCATAATGCCATATTCCTTCATCGCATTTTTGGCCTCAGCCAAAGGATCATGCACGCTGACCTCACAGCCGAACTCCTGCAACTCTTTTACCAAATCAGCGACTTTACTGTTGCGCAAATCCGAACAGTTTTCCTTGAATGTCAGCCCTAGCACCGTCACACGGGCACCCTTTACACAAGTCCCTGACTGTATGATTTTTTTCACCGTTTGCTGCGCCACATAGGCGGCCATACCATCGTTGATACGGCGACCGGCGAGTATAACTTGCGGATGATAACCCAGCTTGTCAGCTTTATGCGTCAAATAGAAAGGATCGACGCCTATGCAATGACCGCCAACCAGACCGGGACGAAAAGGCAGAAAATTCCACTTGCTGCCTGCTGCTTTCAATACTTCCAGCGTGTCGATGCCAATTCTGTTGAAAATAATCGAAAGCTCATTCATCAGCGCAATATTCAGATCGCGCTGGGTGTTCTCAATCACCTTGGAGGCTTCGGCCACCTTGATACTGCTGGCAGGATAAACGCCCGCCGTGATCACCGCCGCATACACTTCGCTGACTGTTTTGAGGGTTTCAGGGGTATCGCCGGAAACAACCTTAACAATTTTTGCAACGGTGCGTTGCTTGTCACCGGGATTGATGCGTTCAGGGCTGTAACCTACAAAAAAGTCCAGTTTCCACTGTAATCCTGAATGCTTCTCAATCAGCGGAATGCAGATCTCCTCGGTAGCACCCGGGTAGACGGTCGACTCATACACCACGATCGCACCGCGTTTGATGTATTTTCCGACACTCTCGGAGCTGCTTATCAGCGGGTTAAAGTTTGGCTGGTGGGCAGAATCAACCGGCGTCGGCACGGCAACGATGATAAAATCGGCATCACTGATTACCTGCGGATCGGTATGACAAGTCAGTTGTGTCGCCGCTCGTAAATCATCTGTGCTCACTTCTCCGGTAGGATCGATATAATTGCGATAGGCTGCAACTTTTTCAGCTGACAAGTCGAATCCGACAGTTTTAAATTTTTTGCCAAATTCAACCGCCAAAGGCAGTCCGACATAACCTAAACCCACGATTGCTATTTTCATAGTTTTGACCATCCACTTGAGTATTGTTATCCGCGTTTCGGTATGTCATAGTAGCCATAAAGCCTGTTCATGAAAATATGCCAAAAGGTCTATGCACAATGGCCTATATACAAAACAGCAATTATCTGCAAGCGATCAGCAGTCGCAATTGAAATCAACCACGGGCCGGCCACCGCCAAATTAAAAAATCGCTTGCGCGGTTCAGTTACTGGCGGTATTTTCTCTCCTTGCGATCATTCACAACAAACTCAAATCCTCTATGGCCTATCTGACCGAACCCGCCTACCAGCATGCAACACCTGAAACCACCGGTGTATTACTGGTTAACCTGGGCACACCTGCGGCACCAACAGCACAGGCAGTCCGCCCTTATCTCAAACAATTTCTGGGCGATCCCCGCGTTGTAGAAATACCCAGACTCCTCTGGTGGCTGATTCTCAACGGCATTATCCTCAACGTACGACCGAAAAAATCTGCTGCCAAATACGCGAGCGTCTGGCTAAAAGAAGGCTCACCGCTGCGCGTCTATACAGAAAAGCAGGCCATGCTGCTCAAAGATTTTCTGGCTGAACGCACGCGGGCACCATTAATTGTGGATTTCGCCATGACTTACGGCAATCCGTCCATTGCGGACGCGATAGATCGCTTAAAACGACAAAACTGCCAGCGCATACTGATTGTGCCGTTATTCCCGCAATATGCGGCAAGCTCAACCGCTCCGGTATTTGATCAGGTGTTTAGCACTTTGCAACAGATGCGCAACCTGCCCGCACTGCGCACCATCAAACACTTCCACGATAATGCGGGCTATATCAAGGCACTGGCCGCCAAAATCAATGATTACTGGAACCAAAATGGCCGTCCGGAAATACTGCTGATGAGTTTTCACGGTGTACCGCAATATACGCTGGACAAGGGTGACCCGTATCACTGTGAATGTCACAAAACCGGCCGTTTGCTGGCAGAGGCACTCGGTTTGCAAAAGGATCAATACAGGGTCAGCTTCCAGTCCCGCTTTGGCCGTGCCGAATGGATCAAACCCTATACGACAGCCACCTTACTGGAATTAGGCAAGCTGAAAACCCGGCGCGTGGATGTGGTTTGCCCGGGTTTTGTCGCTGACTGCCTGGAAACACTGGAAGAAATCGCCATGGAAGGGAAAGAAGACTTTCAACATGCGGGCGGCGGCGAATATCATTACATCCCCTGCCTTAACGACAGCCGCGACTGGATGCATGCGCTCACCGGTTTAGTGCTGGATAACCTGCAAGGCTGGCTGATTGAAACTGACACAGCAGAGCTGGCACAGAGCAAGTTGCGCGCAGAGGCTATGGGCGCAAAGTAAGACAGAAGTCTGTCAGGTTGAAGAATACATAGCCGTACTCTTCAACCAGGCCATCGTGCAAAATGCTCTATTCGCTGCGTACCAGCAATACCGGAACAGACGCGCCGCGCACCACACCTTCGGCTACGCTGCCAAACAGCAGATGATTGAAACCGGTACGGCCATGCGTGCCGATCACAATCAGATCGGCAGTCCAGCTGTCAGCCTCAGCATCAATCACGCTCGCAATGCGCTCGCCATTTGCTTCCAGCAGAGAAGTCTCAACGGTAATATCCGCCTGTTTGGCAATCTCTTCAGCCTTGGCCAGCGCGCGTGTGCCAATCTTGCGCGTCAAATCACGCAATTCCGCGTAATCCACATAGCCTTCCGTATCAAGAAATTGCAGATCTTCCACCACATACACCAGCCTCAACTGCGCAGGCTGAGTATCAATCAACTTGATCGCCTCCTGCAATGCTCGGTCAGATGTGCTGCTGCCGTCAATCGGAACCAGTATGCGCTTGTACATAACAATAACCCCCGTTGATTAAATTTTACAATTTGATAAAATGTTCGCGGTAATGCTTCAGCTCTTCAATGGATTCGTAAATATCCGCCAGCGCCTCATGCTTACCATGTTTTTTAACACCCTTTGCCATGTCCGGCTTCCAGCGTTTCGCCAATTCCTTCAATGTGCTGACATCCAGATTGCGATAATGGAAATAGTCCTCAAATGCCGGCATCCAGCGCGCCAGAAAGCGCCTATCCTGACAGATCGAATTACCGCACATGGGCGACATGCGCGCCGGCACGTATTCCTTGAGAAATTCGACCATTTTCGCCTCCACAGCCGCTTCATCCAACGTTGAGGCTTTTACTCTTTCAATCAAGCCGGATTTGCCGTGAGTGGACTTATTCCAGTTATCCATACCGTCCATGATAATATCGGACTGATGAACCACCAGGACCGGCGCTTCAGCAATCGTTTCCAGATTATTGTCAGTCACCACGATCGCAGCTTCGATGATGCGGTCGGTATCGGGATTCAGCCCGGTCATTTCCAGGTCTATCCAGACCAGATAATTTTGATTTTGTGCCATAATTCGCAAGCTTTTCTGAACGGTCGGACATACATTGTGTCACAACCCTACTTCACCTTACCACCAAAACATAAAACCTTATGACCGCGACACAGTTTTCATTGATATTTATAATGGCACTCGCCTTCACTACGCTGGCAAAATTGTGGCTAGCGCGCCGCCAACTGGCGCATATCGCAGCTCATCGCGCTGCCGTGCCGCCGCCCTTCCAGAACCAGATTCAGCTGGCAGATCACCAGAAAGCCGCCGATTACACGACCGCTAAAACCCGCTTTTCCATGCTGAGTGTGCAATTCGATGCGCTGCTGTTACTGCTTTTTACCACTGGCGGCGGCGTTAGTCTGATCAATGCACGCAGTCTGCACTGGTTTGACACACCGCTATTGCAGGGCATAGCCACCATCGTCGCGGTGCTGCTGCTCTCATCCTTGTTAGAAATGCCGTTTAATCTGTATCGCACCTTCCGCATTGAAGCGAGCTTCGGCTTCAATCACATGACCCTGAAGCTGTATTTGAGCGATGCGCTAAAGGGACTGCTGATCGGCGCCATACTGGGTCTGCCGCTGCTGTTCGGCGTCTTGTGGCTGATGAATCAGATGGGGGAATACTGGTGGCTGTACGTCTGGAGTGTTTGGGTGATATTTAATCTGCTGATTTTATTTATCTACCCTACTTTCATCGCGCCGCTATTCAACAAATTCAGCCCCTTGCAGGATGAGACAATGAAGTCCCGCATTGAAGCCTTATTAGCCCGTTGCGGCTTCACCAGCAGCGGCCTGTTCGTTATGGATGGCAGTCGTCGCAGCGCACATGGCAATGCCTATTTCACAGGCTTCGGCAAAACCAAACGCATCGTGTTTTTCGACACCCTGTTGACGCGTCTGAATATTGAAGAGGTCGAGGCTGTGCTGGCCCATGAACTCGGTCACTTCAAAAACCATCATGTCATCAAGCGCATCGTTTCAACCTTTGCCATCAGCTTGGGATTTTTGTGGTTGCTATCCGTGCTGATGAAAACCAGCTGGTTCTATCAGGGGCTGGGCGTCGATTCTTTGACCGCGAATACCGCAGTGGCGCTGTTGCTGTTTTTTCTGATCATGCCGGTGTTCAGCTTCTTTTTAAGCCCTGTCATGGCCGCGATTTCCCGCAAGCACGAGTTTGAAGCGGATGCCTATGCGGCAAAACAAACCAAGTCCGCAGATCTGATCAACGCGTTGGTTAAACTTTATCAGGATAATGCGGCGACCTTAACACCGGATCCGCTGTATTCCAAATTCTACGACTCCCACCCGCCCGCGGCGCTGCGCATTGCGCATTTACAAGCCCAATAAAGAAGATTTGCATGAAAATAATCGCATTTATCCTATTGATTTTCGCATCCGGCATTGTCGCTGCGAATCCCTTCCCGACTGGAAACGCCCAAACAGGCAAAGCGCTGTTCGACAAAAACAAGTGTAATAGTTGTCACGAACAGATGGTAGGGGATGGTGGCAATGCCATCTTCACCCGCGCCAAGCGAAAAGTGCACAACCCTGCCGAAATGTTCGCACAATTAAACATGTGCAGCGCGAATACCGGCGTCACATTGAGTGCCCAGCAAGAGCAGGATATCGGCGCTTACCTCAACAAATACTACAAGTTCAAATAATGACGACTACTAGCGCACTTTCCCCTGAGCAAATTCTGCTGAGTCAGCTCGATGGCTGGCAACAGCAAGGGATCTTTATCAGCAAGACATATCACTTTAAAAATTACTATCAGACCACCGCTTTCGTCAATGCAATCGCCTGGATGGCCCATCAGACAGACCATCACCCCGAGCTGACGGTCAATTACAATAGTTGCAAGGTCAGCTACAGTACACATGATGCCGGCGGCCTGACGGAAAAAGATTTCAGCTGCGCGGCTAAAGCAGACGGGTTATTTAAGCCTTGAACGCGCTACTAAAGGGACGCATCGTCGCAGCCTTCGGTCGCCAGTATCTGGTGCGTCTTGCCGATGAAAGCCTGTTGCCTTGCTTGACGCGCGGCAAAAAGAGCGACGTCGTCTGCGGGGATCGCGTCGAAATTAAACGCAGCGGCGACAATCAGGGGGTCATCGAACGTACCGAACCGCGCACCTCCTTATTGCATCGCTCGGATGCCTACAGATCAAAACTCATCGCGGCCAACGTCAGCCAGATCATCATCGTGGTCGCTGCCGAACCGTCCTTTAGCGACGAAGTAGTGACACGCTGCCTGATCGCCGCCTTTGACCAGAACCTGGCGGTGCTGATCGTGCTGAATAAATGCGATCTGCCCGTGCCTTTCGCTGCGGCAAGCTTGCAACTCGCCCCTTATCGTGCCATCGGTTATAAGGTGCTGGAACTATCCGCACTGGACGATGTATCCACACTGCGCCCCTTTTTGACAGGTCACACCAGTGTGCTGGTCGGCCAGTCCGGCATGGGAAAATCCACGCTGATCAACGCGCTGCTGCCGGATGCACAAGCCGCGACACGAGAAATCTCGACCGTGCTGGATTCCGGCAAGCACACCACCACGCACGCCAAATTATATAAACTGGATGAGGACAGCAGCCTCATCGATTGTCCCGGGGTACAGGCGTTCGGTCTGCACCATCTGAGTATGGGTGAAATTGAGCAAGGCTTCATCGAATTTGCACAATACCTGGGGCAGTGCCGCTTTCGCGATTGTCATCATCTGCATGAGCCGGGCTGTGCACTGCTGGACGCCGTGGCAAAAGGAAAAATCAATGCTCGCCGCCTGGAACTGTTCCAGCAGATATGCGAGAATAAGGCGTAAAGGCAGGATTCAAGCTTACAAAGTTACTGACAATAGAAAAGCTTGCCTGGCAGCTGAAAGCGGGACAAAGACTAACATAAAATCTGAATGCCCGCTTTTCGGCAACTCGTTTTAGGGAATGAATTTCGGGTGTCGAGACACACTGGTTAGAAATGAGCTTCCTATTATCAGCTTTACAACATGAAGCCGACATAGCGTCTGAACACAAAACCCGTAACTCTGAAAAAAGTTTCAATATTCGTAAATATCTATATATCGTTTGCCAGTTTTTTCAAACTGAATCAACCATTTATTGAAGTTCTGGCAAGCTGCGCGAATGGATTCAAGCCCGATTTCTTTCAAAATGGCAACCCCGCTTGTCTTGCGAAATCCTATGCCATAACCTTCTAGCCGCTTACTCGGATGTGTTTCCTTGCCGTGATTGATATTTTCCGGACCACCAAATTCGCAGCAAGTCTGCTTCATTAATGCCGCAACAGGTGGCTTGCCATAATACTCAGCTACCTGCTCAGGACTGGAAAAATACCAGGTTTCAAATTCATGCAAAACAAGAAAAGGGATGAAGCGCTGCGGACTTCCCACAGCAGCCGAAAGTTGGTTTTGCACATATTCCGTCCTGCTCTTGGCATTTATGGGCAACGTAGCTAGGTCAGGTACACCAGGAAAATCTTCCGGCAAACCATAAAAATCCAGCAGGGTTATTACCCAGCTGTCCGAATTAGCCAGCAAGGGTTGCAGACTTTTTCGAACATTCAACCAACTATTCCCGCCGGTAAATTTCTTACCACTGGCCAGACGCTTGCTAACCACCCCGGTAGCTACAGCGTAAACGCCAAAGCGCGCAAGATGAGGCGAGAGGATATTTTTAACAAACAGTTCCTCAGAGTCACCCTCGACAAGAATCAGTAATCGCGTCATGGTCGGCCTCCGAGAACATTTTTCTCCCACAATTCGCCGACACTATAATTTTCCAGCCACATCGAGTAATCTTCCACCTTCAAACGACGGAACTGGCTGCCTCTGCCGTCATGGTCAGCCACGATGACCTGATCAATGGGAAAGTTATCCAGCAGCGTTACTGACTGAGTCGCGACCAGAATTTGCGTGTGTTCGGATGCTGCATCCAGCATTTCTGCCAGCAGCCGTATAGCTAATGGATGTAGCCCAAGCTCGGGTTCATCAATAATAATCAGGCTAGGCATCGAGTTTATAGGCTGATTGAGCAAGGTAGCCAGACACACGAAACGCAAGGTTCCATCCGATAAGGAATCTGCATCGAAATAGGCATCAGAATTTTTTTGCATCCATTCCAGGCGTATCGTTTGCTCATTAAGGCGCAAGGGTTTCAACACAAAATCCTCAAAATAAGGCGCGGCCAGTTGAATGAGCGAAACGATACGACGATATTCCGTGTTGTATTTTAATTTCAACCAATACAAGTAGGCGGCAAGGTTAGCTGCATCCTCGCGCAAATAACGGTTATCGTCGATATTGCAGGTGGATTTCACTGCTGCCGATGCTGAAGTGTCATGCAAGTGATATCTGCGCCAGCCCTCAATTTGCTGCTGCGCCGAAGGGAATGCCCGCAGCTGTTCCTCAGCCTCTTCCTCAGTCAAATCTCCTTGTGCTACCGATTCCTTCAGATGTTGTTGCTCTTCACGCCTAATCTGTTCTTCCAGATTTTCAATATCTGCGCCAACTTCAGAGCATTCCGCGACCAACCCAAGAATCGTCAAGTTTTCCTTGGCGACCTCAAGCCGATCTCCTGCAACCGGAATCAAGGTTTGCTCGTAGCTGAAATCTTCGCTCTCGCAGGCGAAGAAACAGGCTTTAGTAGTTTTCTTGCCGTGATACAGCAAACGATCCGCACCGCCCAGTCGTTGAATTTGCGCATCCGAATTACCCAGTGCTGATGCTCTGAAGAACGACAATGCACCGACCAGATTAGACTTGCCCGAGCCATTAGCGCCGATCAATATATTGAGCGCCCCTAAGTCTATGGTTTGCCGCTCAATGGATTTAAATCCGTGTACCGTCAAATTTTTCAACATAATTACTTACCAGAATTAAATTGCGCCCGTTATTTTACCAGTTTAGCGAATAGCTTCCGGCAGCAAAGCTGCTCACATAAGCTTCCTGCGAAACCCATCTCATTCGACACAATAACGATTACCGGCGGGATGGCCGTCAGGTAAACCGGCACGGCAAACCGGCGCATCAGGGATAACTGGGTAATGCGGCATTCTCCCTGAAATACAGGCTCACTGCTATTTCAGGGAAAAAGGGCGAAAAAAAACCCGGCCAATGACTAGACCGGGCTATGCGCAAAAAAATATCTTGTTATGCGCGCTTCTTGAACTCGTTGGTACGTGTATCGATTTCGATCTTGTCGCCGATTTCAACGAAAGCTGCAACCGGCAATTCAAACCCGCCATTGATTTTGGCAGGCTTCATTACTTTGCCTGAAGTGTCACCGCGCACTGCAGGTTCGGTGTAAATCACTTCGCGAGTGATGGTATTGGCCAGTTCAACGGAAATCGCTTTTTCGTTGTAGAACACCACTTCACAAGGCATACCGTCTTCAATGTAATTGAGCGCATCTCCCATGGATTCAGCTTCAATTTCGTACTGGTTATATTCTTCATCCATGAAAACATACATAGGATCAGCAAAATAAGAATAAGTCACCTCACGGCGATCAAGGATCACCTGATCAAACTTGTCATCCGCACTAAACACGGTTTCTTTGGCCGATTCGGTCAATAGATTTTTCATTTTCATCTTGACTACCGAGCCATTACGACCGGAGCGGCTATATTCCGCCTTCAGGATAACCATAGGATCCGTACCAACCATAATGACGTTGCCGGCGCGTAATTCTTGTGCTGTTTTCATGTTCACTGCTCATCAATTTCGAAGGCGTGGATTGTACCGATTTCCTGAAAAAAATCCAGTAAATTCAATGCAAGATTGTTTTGCGACAATCCTTGCGCCCATTTTTTCGCATTCAAATCAAGTTCATCATAAACTGCACAAAAGTCGACCCAGGCTTTCGCAAGCGAAATGGCTTCGCCATTCCATGCCTGCCACAAGCACTGCATCGCAACTGCCGCATTCGGGCTGAGTTTCGCGACATACAAAGCCAGAAAAGCCTGCAATTTTTCCCTGTGTACCTCATCATGCTGCGGATATATCTGCCACACAAAGGGTTTTCCTGCCCACTGCGCCCTGACACAGGAATCCTCGCCGCGCACAAAGTTTACATCGCACGCCCATAACAATTCATCGTAACGTTCTTGCGCCACGAACGGCAGCACGCAAACTTGCAGATTACCGTGTGAATACCCGCTCTCCCCTAGCCCTGCAAGCAGGGGAGGAGATTTTAATGCAGCAAAATATTCCCTGACCTGCGGCAGGATGCGCCCTTCCGGCACCAGACACAATACGGCTTGCTGTCCCTTAGCCCAGACATCAAGCAGATCTGATAACGCCGCATTTTCATAAGCGAACAGCGAGATTTTCAATGTATCAGCTGCGGGTGTTGGCAGACTTAATGATTGCCAGAATGTTCGCTGTTGCTCTGCATCCGTTAAAAAGGCATCCCGCCTTGCCAGCAGCTCACTTTCGATCAGCAAACCGCCGGTCTTTCGAGTAAAGCCGGGAAAGAAAAAATACCGCGTCAGCGGCGGACGCGGAGAAGGCAGTTTATGACAACCTTCGACCCAGTCTTCCGCAGAGAGATACTCAAGGTTAATCCAGACTGTTTTTCGCTCAGCCATCAAAGTCGGATAAATCTCGGGTAACTTGCAGGCAAACGCTTCAATTACCAGTTCGGCCGCTTGCACGGCAGCAAAATTTTCGCGCCACAAGCGTACCTCAACCCCGCAATACCACTGGCATTCAAGCGTCGCATCAGCCTCAGGGCACAGTCTGGCAAAACTATTCAGTTCATCGACCCACAGCCGGACGACAATATTGAACTCACAGGCCAACTGCCGCGCCAGCCGCCAGGTCACGCCGATATCGCCGTAATTGTCGATGACCTTGCAAAATATGTCGCAGCTAACAGGCTTGATCATTTTAATTATTTGCCAAGGTTGGATTAAAAATTCATTCTGCCTGAATCAATTTTAGCGGGATTCATGCAAAGCCTGCAACTCCAGTTGACGGCGCGTCACCTCATCAAGTGCGCAGCCTCGCCAGGGGATCAGCGCAGGAACAATCAGGCAGTAATCCGCATATGAAGCGGGGTGATAGCGCAGGATGCGTTTTTCCTCAAGACGGCTGCCCAACACCAGATACAGCGTCATGCATAAACATGAGACCAGCCATGTTCCAGTCATGCGCTGAGTCCAGATGAATATCAACAAGAGAAAGTACCAGGGATGCCTGACCCGGCAATGCCACGGACTAAACGTCAGTTGCCAGTTCTCCTGCTTCAAGCCCAAAAAGGCGGGCAGCGAATAATATTTCAGCGTGTAAATGAAGGCTATCACTGCCGCCATACTGATCCCGTGCAGTGTCCAGCGCAGCCAATCGGGATATTCCCACAAAACCTTCGCGGGCAGCCAGGCAATGATGGAAAATGGCAAGGCGGTCATCAATATTGCTATGCCATTGAAAACCAGTCGACTGTAGCGGCCGAAGATACCATCCAGTGTCGTACCGGCAAGCAGGCTGTGAGAAATACCAAAAAGCAGCCAACTGGCAATTAACAGATAAAGCTGATTATTGGAATCCATATTTTCCCGGGCAAAAGCAAAGCTGACTCCACTTTACGAAAAAGTTCAGTTCAAAAATTTGCTCCAGGTGCCGATGTTATGCACATTCCGGTAGCCATTTTTCATGAGTAAAAGTTTTGCCACGCCACTTCGTGTGCCGCTTGCACAGCAGAGCACAACAGGCGACAACCTGGGCAGCTCGGAAAGCCGGCTTGCCAACTCCTGAAGCGGGATATTAATTGTTCCGGGTGCGTTCCCGCTTGCAAACTCGCCGGCCGATCTGACATCGACTAGTATTGCCCCCTGCTTCTTAAGTTCCGGCAACGGTGATGCGCTTTGAATTCCACCACTTGTATGCCAACCAAAGGATCAATGCCAGAAACAGCCAATACTTTGCAAAAAATACCGTAAAACTCATATAAATCCTTAGCTTGAATTGATAAAGTATGGCGGGGATGGCCGGTCTGCATCGTTCTTTGACTGCGGCCTTGTCTTGTTCAGGCGGTCTTGGCAGGAGAGCGCGTCACGATTGCTGCCCCCTGCTTAGCATTTACAACACCGGTTTCCCGTAGCTGGTAAAGCGCTGCTGTGCATCGGCAAATTCCGCCTCAGTCAGCAATACCGGTTCACCTGCAGCCAAAGCGCGCAAATACAGCTCGCTCAGACTTTCGACTTCAACCGTAAAATTGAACGCTTCAGGCAAATTTTGGCCGGCCGCAATCATGCCGTGATTGGCCAGCAGACAGGCTTTACGATCCCGCAATGCAAGCAGCGCATTATCGGATAAAGCCTGCGTGCCGAAGGTGGCATAGGCGGCGCAACGTAAACTATCGCCGCCTAACAGCGCCAGCATGTAATGAAACGGCGGAATATCGCGCCGCAAACAGGCAAGTGCTGTTGCCGCGGTGGAATGCGTATGGACTATCGCGCCAAATTCACTGCGCTGCGCATAAATATCGCGATGAAACAGCCATTCACTGGACGGTTGCCAGCGTCCCTGCGATTCCCCTGACAAATGCACGAAAACGATATCATCAATGGTCAATTCATCCGCGTCAAAGCCTGAAGGCGTGATCAGGAAACCTGCTTCATATCGCACGCTGAGATTGCCCGAGGTGCCGTGACTCAAGCCCTGCGCCTCAAGTTTTTTTGTCATCGCCACCAGTTCGCGGCGCAGTTCATCCATTGTTATTCTCCTGTTTGAAAACATTGCCGACGCTGCCCGCATTCACGCCGGCGCTATATCTTTCCAGTGTTTTGACACGGGCCAGCGCATGATCGACCAGCGCTGCAGGATAGTCTTGTCCTATGATGCACTGACAGCGCCGCTGTTCTGTCAGCGGCATCAGCCAGGGTGCGTGGATATATTTATCAGGACAAGCGGACAATTCAGGGACATAGCGCCTGATAAATTTGCCCGCTGCGTCAAATTTTTCAGACTGCGTGATCGGATTGAAAATGCGAAACCAGGGCTGCGCATCGCACCCGGTGGAAGCACTCCATTGCCAGCCGCCATTATTGGCAGCCAGATCAAAATCCAGCAAGCGCTCTGCAAAATACTGCTCCCCCCGTCGCCAGTCAATTTGCAGATCCTTGACCAGAAAGGAAGCCGTTACCATGCGTAAACGATTATGCATATAGCCTGATTGATTAAGCTGGCGCATTGCGGCATCAATCAGGGGATAACCCGTGCGAGCCTCACACCAGGCGGCAAACTTTTCGTTGTCAGGCAAAAATTCAAGCGCATTCAATTGCGCCTTGTACGCAGCGCCGCCAGCCAGTTGGGGATGATGATGCAGCAACATCTGGTAAAACTCGCGCCAGATCAGCTCTGACAGCCAGGTCTTATCCTCAGCCTGCGCGGCCGCCGCCACCAGTTTACGGATGGAAATCGTACCAAAACGCAGATGGACAGATAAATACGAGACGCCTTTGATCGCGGGGTAATTGCGTGCTTCGGCGTAATCTTCGATGCGCAGCAAAAAATCCTCCAGCAGCGCCAGCGCACCCGCCTCGCCTGCCGGCATTCTCTGCAAATCAAGCTTGCCGGACATAAAGCCGAGGGATTCGAGCGCAGGCAGTCCACCTTGTGTGTTTTGCACCAGCGATGAAAAATAGCGCTCAACCGGATAGACACGCAAATAAAATTCGTCTGCTTTTTTCAGCCAGGCATTTTTATAGGGGGTAAATACGCCATAAGGCTTGCCGCTGCCGTTGAGCAATTCAGCCTGCTCTAAAATGACCTGATCCTTGAACTGATGAAGGGCAATTTGTCCCAGCGCTTCGGCCACAGCAGCATCTCGCCTGATCGCCGCCGGCTCGTAATCCCGATTGCAATAAACCGCCTGTACCGCCAGTTCACGTGCCAGTGCCGGAATCAGTTCATGCGGCTTGCCATGCAATACCTGCAAACTGCTGCCCTGTTGCTGCAGTGCTTCATTGAGCAAAAAAAGACTGTGCCAGATGAATTCAACGCGGCGATCCTGCGTGTCCGTCAGACCGGTCAGAATATCCGTATCAAAAACAAACACGCAATGCACTTCATCGTTGTTTTTCAAGGCATGATAAAGGGCTGCCTGATCGCTCAGCCGCAAATCACGGCGCAACCAGCAAATCGCACGACGTATCACGGCGCGTTATCCGGCCAGCAGACTGCTCAAAGCAGCAGCCAGCTCGGGGTAGCGAAACGTGTAGCCCGTGGCCAGCACTTTTTCAGGCAATACACGTTGCCCTTCCAACAGCAGTGAAGCCCGTTCGCCCAGCATCAGCTTCAACAGGAAAGCAGGTGAGGTGAAGGAAAGCAGGCCATGCTGCACTTCGACCAGTGTGCGGGTAAAATCCTCGTTGCTAACGGGATTAGGCGCTGTCATATTCACCGGCCCGCCAAGCTGTTCATCGAATATCAGACGCAACACAATCTGCGTGTAATCCTTGATATGTATCCAGCTCATATATTGCTTACCGCTGCCAAAGCGCACCCCCATGCCTAGCGGCAAACGCATTTTTGCCAGTATTCCGCCCTCACTGCTCAACACCAGACCGGTACGCAACAGGCATACGCGAACACCCTGCACCTGTAATGCAGCCTGCTCCCAGTCCAGACACAGCCTGGCTGCAAAATCCTGCCCTGCAGCGGAGGATTCATTCAGCAGTTTATCCTGTTGATTGCCGTAATAACCAATGGCCGACCCGCTCAGGAAAACCGCAGGTTTGACACTGGCCGCGTTAATTTTGCCAACCAGCATCCAAGTTAGCGCTACCCGGCTGTCCAGTAGTGCCTGACGGCGTTTGGCCGACCAGCCTTTATCGGCAATCGGTTCTCCGGCCAGATTGATGACCACATCAAAAACCATATCAGGCTGCCATTCATCGAGAGAGGCAAACGCCGCCACGCCTGCACCGCATTTTTCAGTCACCGTTTCAGGCTGCCGGCTCAACACGGTAATCTGATGTTCTGCCAATAACTTGCAAAGCGCTCGCCCTATCAGGCCGGTACCGCCGGTAATCAGTATTTTCATGGTTATCCTCTATACGATCAGTTCAGGTTTAACAAGTAAGCATCATCAGAGTTTGAGTTGCGCGAGTATCGCACCGGCATTGGCCGCCACCACGCCGCGTTCGGTAACCAGTGCGGTGACAAGTCGCGCCGGGGTCACATCAAAAGCATAGTTGGCCGCAAAAGTACCCGCAGGGGTCAGTTGAACGCGGCGCACCTGCCCGTCATCACACAAGCCGGACAGATGGGTGACTTCCTCCTGAGAGCGTTGCTCGATGGGAATTTCCGCAACGCCGTCCTGCAAAGTCCAGTCCAGCGTCGGCGTGGGCATTGCCACATAAAACGGCACGCCATTATCAAAAGCTGCCAGCGCCTTCAAATAGGTGCCGATCTTGTTGCACACGTCGCCGTTTGCCGTGACGCGATCAGTGCCGACGATGACCATATCCACCAGACCATGCTGCATCAGATGCCCCCCGGCATTGTCGACAATCACGATATGCGGCACGCCGTGCTGCGCCAACTCCCACGCGGTCAGGCTGGCACCCTGATTGCGCGGACGGGTTTCATCCACCCATACCTGCAGCGGAATGCCCGCCTCAAAAGCGGCATAAACCGGCGCCAGTGCGGTTCCCCAATCCACGGTAGCCAGCCAGCCGGCATTACAATGGGTGAGAATATTCACCGTTGTCTTGGTGCGCAAGTGAATATCGCGGATCAGTTCCAGCCCGTGCCGCCCGATCGCCTTGTTGATTTCGACATCCTCGTCAGCGATGCGTGCCGCTTCCTGCCAGGCCGATTGGGCTCTTTCACTCACCTGCAACGGCAATAAAAAAGTGCGCATGCGTTCTATCGCCCAGGAGAGATTCACCGCGGTAGGGCGCGACTTTCTCAGCATGTTGCAAGTTGCCTGCAATGCGGCATCCGTGGCGTGATGACGCATCGACAAGGCGATACCGTAAGCTGCCGTCACACCGATCAGCGGTGCGCCGCGCACCTGCATCTCGCGGATGGCAAATTCCGCATCGCGCATATTTTCGAGTCGCACCGTGGTGAACTCGTGAGGCAGGCGCGTCTGATCGATGATTTCAACAGCGCCGTCGCTCGCAGGCCAAATGGTGCGAAAAGCGGTACCGTTAATCTTCATTTGATGCTGACACTCACAGCATGCCTGTGCGGACTTTAAGCAAATTCCACAAATGGCCCAGCCAACCTGATTTTTCGACCGGCAGCAGCGCCACCAGAGGAACGTCGATAACAGGCCCGCTCTCATTGCTCAACAGCAGTCGACCCACTGCCTGGCCGTTTTTCAATGGCAGCGGCATAGCAGCGGGCATATTCAAACTGACTTTAAGCGAACTGTAACGACCGACAGGCACGGTGACCCAAACGTCCTGAGCCACGCCCAACGGGATGCTGGCAGGACTGGCCTGGTCATTTTTCACCCTGATAATCACCTGCCCCGCCTTATAGGCGCGCTGCGTCTCAAAAAAACGGTAGCCATAATCGAGCAACGCTTCAGCAGCTTCAGCACTGGTCTTGCGCGTTGCAGAGCCTAAAACCACGGCAATCAGAGCACGCCCGTTACGCTTGGCCGTCGCATCCAGACAAAAGCCGGCTTCATCGGTATGACCTGTTTTCATGCCGGTCACAGTCGGATCGCTGAAAATCAGCGGATTCCAGTTATTTTGCGTCACCTTGTTATAGGTAAAACTATGCTCGCCGAAATAATGCAAATATTGAGGAAATTGCCGCATGATGTTTTCAGTCAGCAAAGCGATATCTCGTGCGCTGAGCAGATGAGTCGGTGTCGGCAAGCCGTTGACATTATCAAAATGACTGTCCTTCATGCCCAACTGATGTGCTGTTGAATTCATCATCTGCACAAAGCTGTTGCTGTTCCCGGCAACCGCTTCAGCTAATGCCACTGCGGCATCATTGCCGGACACCACAACCATACCGCCTATCATCTGCTCCACTGTAGCGGGCAGATTGGGTTCGAGAAACATGGTTGAACCGCCGGCTTTCCATGCTGCCACGCTGACCGGTATTTGCTGATCAAGTTTCAGGCTGCCTCTTGCCAGGGCTTGAAAAGTCAGATAAGTAGTCATCAGTTTGGTAATGCTCGCAGGCGGCGTCGGCACATCAGCGGCACGCGCTGCCAGAACCTGCCCGGAAGCCGGATCCAACAACATATAATGACGGGCATCCACATCCGGCGCATCCGGCAAAACGGTCAAAGGCAACGCATAAACGCTGGTCACGGACAACGCAAGCAGCGCGCCAAGTGCACGCTGTGTCAAAAAGTACGGCATATAAAACTCCATTGGAAGATTAAAATTGTCGGTAAAAAATGTGGCTATGAGGTCGATACGCGGGCGAAAGTTCCCGCATCAGTAACCGCAAGTGAAATAAACATCAAATTTGCCGCAGGCAAAAAGTCTAGTTTGCCTTGTAGAAAAAGTCGACACGGCGGTTTTCTTTCCAGCAGCGTTCTTCGTGGCATGTTAAGCGAGGTTTTTCTTCACCAAAACTGCTTGTCCTGATGCGCGACTCGTCAATACCCGATACCCGCATCAGTTTTTTAACCGCAATCGCCCGCATATCCGCCAGCGCAAGATTGAATTCGTTACTGCCGCGTTCATCGGTATTGCCTTCGAGCATTACCTTAGCACCGGCATGTGCCTTCATGAAGTCAACCTGTTGTTGTATAACTTTATTGGCTTCAGGTCTGATTTGGAATGCGCCGAAATCGAAATAAACGCTATGCAACTCCGGTGGCGCATTCCCGTTCAGCGCCTGTGCGTCAATGTCCGACTGGGTGAGCGCAATCGATTGCACGGTCAGCGCATTCGATGTATCTGAATTTTGCTCTGCATTAGATAGTGGCAGCTTATCCGCATTACCCTGCTGTACCGGCGCCAGAGTAGGCGATGCACAGGCTGAAAGTACCAGGCAGATTGCAATTAAGAACTTGTTCATGACAACTCCAAAAAATATTTATATACAAAGTTTGCATGACTATCAGGCGCAGTCATCTGTTCCCTGGACAAACAAATTTGAGGGGTATTGGTGATGCAAAAGCACGGCAGAAAAGTTTACCCGCTAAACAGGGTGCCACTACAGGCGAGCATCAGTGAAATTACCCCATCGTTCAGGAAACTGCTCCGTCATAATAACAGACCTTCTTTCGCGCGGGATTTTTTGTATGTTAATGCCAAGTCGTAATATCCTCTTTGCGGCCTGATGACAGGCAAAGCACAGTGTCCTTGCCCGAATTGAGCTGAAGAAGCCAAATTAATATGACCAGCTGCAAACTTCACGCCGCAGTATTAAATTGAACACGCGAAAGCATGAATAACAAGTAAAATTGCACTTTATTTGCCGGCCACCCATGTATGACTGATCGCTACGCCGTTATCGGCAACCCTGTCTCGCACAGTAAATCTCCACTGATACACAGACTGTTTGCACAGCAGACAGGACAAGACATCAGCTATGAAGCAATAGCAGCGCCACTGGATGGCTTTGCGGCAACCATAGCCCGCCTGCGCCGCGAGGGTTACAAGGGCTGCAACATCACCGTGCCATTCAAATTTGAGGCATATCAATGCGCAACTAGGTTAAGCGACCGGGCCACATCCGCTCAGGCGGTCAATACCTTAAGTTTCAATGCGGAGGCCACTGCCGGCGACAACACCGATGGCGCAGGACTGGTCAGGGACATCGAACAGAATCTTGCGGTGAATCTGAAAGACAAACGTGTCTTACTGATGGGTGCCGGTGGCGCAGCTTACGGTGTGGTGTTGCCGCTGCTCACAGCAGGCGCTGCCCTTACCATCGCCAATCGCACTGCCAGCCGGGCAATCGAACTGGCAAGTCACTTTCCACAGGCTGAAATTCGCGCTGGCAGTTATCAGGAATTGGCGGAATTGACATTTGATGTGGTGATCAACGCAACTTCTGCCGGACTGACGGACAGTGAAGTGCCGCTGCCACCCGGTATTTTTGCGCCCGGTGCGCTGGCCTACGATATGATGTACGGACGCGAAACGCCTTTTCTGGCATTTGCACGCAGTCAGGGCGCACAACTGGCTGACGGACTGGGCATGCTGGTCGAACAGGCTGCAGAAGCATTTTACATCTGGCTCGGTATAAGACCTGAAACCGCACCGGTCATCGCTCAACTGCGCACATGAAACCATTCTGGAGAGTGATGTGGCGCGGCATCGGGCTGTTGTTCCTTCTGCTGTTGATTTATCAACTGTGGATCTTTGCCCATGTGCTGTGGTGGATCGAGTTCAATCCGTCAACCAGTTCGTTCATGGACAACCGGCTGTCCGTCATGCAGGATGCCGACCCGGATGCCCGGTTGCAATATCGCTGGGTGCCCTACGCTAAAATCTCAAACAATCTCAAACGCGCCTTGATCGCCTCTGAAGATGCCAAATTCGTCGATCATGAAGGTTTCGACTGGGACGGCATGCAAAAAGCCTATCAAAAGGACATGAAAAAAGGCCGTATCGTAGCGGGTGGTTCCACCATCAGTCAGCAGCTGGCCAAGAATCTGTTCCTGTCAGGCAGCCGCTCTCCCTTACGCAAGATTGAAGAGGCTGCAATCACCGTCATGCTGGAAGCTGTCATGGACAAACAGCGCATCTTTGAGATTTATCTCAACGTGATCGAATGGGGCAACGGGGTATTCGGTGCTGAAGCAGCATCACGCCACTATTATCATATTGGCGCATCACAACTCTCGGCCGCTCAGGCCGCCAAACTGGCCGCAATGGTACCCAATCCACGCTACTACGATACCCATCGTACCGCTGGCGGCCTGCAACGGAAAACCGGCATCATCATGGCGCGCATGAATTCATCAGATATTCCATAATCCAGACTGGCAGCCTGTCTGACTTGTTTCACGAGTGCGTTGGGGATGATTTTTTGGCTCTACTGACCTTACTGCGGAACAACAGTTTATCAATTTTTTCTCTGGAAATTATAAATTGGCATGCGCTTCGCTCGCAAGCTTAAGCCATGTTCTTGCAGCCAAAGGAAGGTATGCGCTCCTGCGCCACGCTAACACCATGTGCCAGTCGGTTTTAGGTTCGTCGAGCAGCACATGGCTTAGCGCCGCATGTTGATATTGCCGGGCTATCATGCGCGGCAGGAACGCGACGCCCAGCCCGGCGGCGACAAGCCCGACAGTGAAATCAATTTGTCCGCTGCGTGCCACAATGGTCGGCTTAAAGCCGCGACGCTCACAGGCATCAAGTATGATGGAATTAAGTGCAAATCCCTCCTCAAAAAGGATGAACGGAAGGTTCGCCAGACTGGGCAGGTCAATTGTCTTTTTTCCGGCAAGCGGGTGATCCCAGGCCATCAGAACCATCAGCGGCTCGACGCGCACGTCCTGAAATTCAAAATCAGGATCAATCGGTGCTAACAGCGCAGCCAAATCAACCTCACCGGCGCGCAGGGTTTCTTTTAGCTGCCGGCTACCATGCTCCACCAAGCGAATATCTATTCCCGGATAACGATTTCGATAGCTTGCGAATAACGGCGCGAACAGGATATGACTGCCTATGGGTGGCAGTCCGATACGCAACATACCGCGCTTTAACTCACGTAACTCGTCCAGCTCGGCAATAAGGCTGTCGCGCTCCGCCAACATAGCCTGAGCCCGTCGATAAACGACCTCTCCCGCTGCTGTCAGCTGACTGCGATGCCCTATACGGTCCAGCAGAGGCGTGCCCAGTTCGTCCTCAAGCCCTTTCACAGACTTGCTGACCGAGGATTGAGTGGTAAAAACCACTTGAGCCGCCTGGGAAAACCCGCCTTGCCGCACCACTTCAACAAAAGCGCGCAGTGTTCGCAGATTCATTATCTATTCCATTTCTGACTTGTTAGCAGTCGTATAATTCGTATGCATCATATATTTTTACTGGTAGCATGACAACCGTTGACAGCATGTAACAGGCAGCGGCTGATGAACTTTCACCGAAATTTCGCTAATAGCTTTAAAACAGCGTAGCTCAAAACAGTAATCATGGCGGAACTCAGCATGTGCCCGCCAAAAGGGGAATTTCGACGCTCCCGCATAAATTCAGTGCCTGAACACCCGTCGATACAGGCAAATTTAATAAACTTTATTGAGAAAGTGGAAAATGGCGAACCTGGCTGATAATGATCCGCAAGAAACCCGTGAGTGGCTGGATGCACTTGAGTCCGTACTGAAAAATGAA
>Ga0316223_1000370_pt1 | contig 57561 bp, 53 predicted proteins | sample TBH18009metaG_FD_206007 | JGI IMG/M metagenome (GOLD analysis project Ga0316223, IMG submission 206007) | Freshwater microbial communities from Trout Bog Lake, Wisconsin, USA - TBH18009 | ecosystem: Environmental > Aquatic > Freshwater > Lake > Hypolimnion/Profundal zone | place: USA: Wisconsin...
GAAATTAAATACCCGTCCACGTAAGTCACTCGGTTTCAAATGTCCGGTTGAACTGTTCATGCCAGACGCTTTTGACTTTAAGCTACATCACGCAGCACTTTTTGCACTTGGTGCTTGAAACCGCCATTTGGAATCATCAGAATTTGCAAATAATTTACTTCTATCAATCAAGCCAGCAAGCTGCCAAATCTTGTGCCTATAAATTGATAAGCGTTCTTCCGTATTTATGTAGATAAAATAGAATGCCAAATAGGTTTCAAGCGCAGCTCTTGTAACAATTCCTATTGATGAATGATCTATAAATTCAAAGTTTGAAATGCCACCATAGTCAAATTGTGCACCGGAAGAAAGATGTTGTACTGAAGCAAGATGCCTAAAAATTTTAACAGCCAAGACTTGAGCGTCATTTTTCCATGCAACTTCTGGGGCAATATCTTTACCAGCCTCAGATTGAACTAGGCGAAAAAACAAATGCATTAAGCAATCGTACTCGGACTCTATATACATATCGCTGACATTAAGTTGAGGGACTGATGCGGCTGCTTCGCGACAGTCACGCTAGAACGTAAGGTTAACCAACACCTGAAAAAACCGTGGTCTGTCCCTGGTTTCGGGGAACTCAGTTCAGTGTCATAGATACTGCTAAGGAGAAATTTAGCCCGATAAAAATTCAAGAACAGAGGCAACAGCGGCATTACGCATCCGACGAGCCCGAACATCACCGACATAAGTTGCTTCTTTGAGTTTCTCTTCAGAGGCTTCCAAGACATCACGCACTGTAATCAGATTAAGCTCCGTAAGTTTTTCCTTCTGCCAATCAGTTAAATCAAGCACATTTGCTGATTTATCCAACTGAGTCGTCAGTGAAAGAGAAATTCCTTGGCTAACATTTTCAACAGTAGCTTCCGTTAATGGCCTGTAAGAGACATGGTTTGAACCAAACTCTGTCATACGCTGGGGAGTTAGCGATTTTGCAATTTCAAATGCAGAACTGGCTGGAGTTGCTTCGTACGCAAATAGACAGCCAAGGTTTACTAAATACCTTTTTCCAATCTCGGAACGAGTCGCCTTAATACCAACAGCATGTTCCGAAACAATCCCTGTATACGACAGTACTCTAAGAGCTTCTTTCACCACCTCAGGTGTGTCTCGATGAATCCAGAAAAATGCCGTTGTCGGTCTTTGGGATGATATATACAGATCGTTTTTCCCCTTGAGATCGGGTAGTACAAATGTTTCAATAAAGGTACGTCCCCAGTCAATTAGCACTTTATGGCCAGCATATTTTTCCGAAAGAGTTGAATGTTCAGCCCAAATTTCTGTTCTATAAAACTCTCGTATTGTTTCATTCACTTGCTGAGAGTTTACTTTTGGAGCTCGCGATATAGTTTTCAGTAATAAACGGGGATTTCCTGTGGCCGCATATGCAAGGATTGCAAAGTTTTTCCCGTACTGTGCGATATTGGCTAATAACGCACTATCAGCTTGTTTTTGTACTATCTCACGCATGTTATCAACATAGTCTGACGATAAAACATCACGTTCGATTGAAAGCATCGTTGCATCATGTACAGGCTGAAATGTCTCACCAAAGCTTGTTACCCCTGGATAAACAGCTGCATTGCACGTTATGCAATGTGATCGCAGGTCGCGATATAGGGTAAAAAACTGTCGTTGTTGCTCAGGTAAAAAAATATGTGCGGCTTCATCAATAAAGAGAACAAATCGACGAATATTCAGTGCATCTGCGAGATCCTCTAAAGCATCTTTGAATTCGTCTATAGTCGGCAATCCTTCAATATCTACCGCTGCAGAGGGCTGCTTCCATGAGTTTTCAAAAGCATCTGAGATTACCTCGACCCTTGTACTCAAAACATTGTGGGAAACTTGATTCCCAGCTAGCAGATTAATACTTCTTGGTGCACTTCCAAGCATTCCCTCCTTATTTAAGGCGCGAATAATTGTGGAGCAGATTCGCGCCAACATCCAGTGTTTGAATTGATTTTCGTCGGATGTCTGTAATAATGAACTTCTAACAAAACTAATATAAACCGGAAATATTCTTTCTGAATCAAATACGTTTTGAAGTTCTCGCTGAGCCACTCTAAGAAGAAAAGACTTGCCGACACCACGGCTACCAATCAAAACAACTGGATTTCTATTTTTTAAAGCATCAACGATCTGACGATCTTTTTGAGTTTCAACAAAATATGTCAAAACCTCATCTGGTCGAATATCTTCAGTTCGAAAGAAAAAATCAGCCATTATTTACCCCTTAGAAGGCATTGAAAAAACTGCTTGAACAGCTGAAAGATGACCAATGACATCGCTAATGATGGGTTCTAAATTAGCTATTGCGCTCGGATTAATATAATTCAGGTATCTAGCCGAAAAAACAAAAATAACTACCATTCTCATAGCTTCCGCCTTCTGATGCCAGGAAAAAAATATTTCTTTATCGAAAACAATATCAGGGGGCAGTGAAATGTGAGTGTTTGCATTTCCATGAACAAATTCGGAACACTCGCGGTAAACCGTTTCTGCGAGTGCTAAATACTGTTTAGCATTCCCAGAAAAACCAGGGTTGAATGCATTTATAAAATTGGCAGAAAAAACACCTGTTTGTGTATCTTTAAGTGCTCCCCAGTTAATATCTTTGGCATCTTTTGCCCACAATCTGTAATCAATTTCGTGCGCTGAAAACTGGACCGTAACGAGCATTAGCTCAAAAAATAATCGAAGCCCTACGAAAGCATGCCGATATTGGCCTACAGATAAAGCAAATAGTGCGAACTGATATTCTTTTACAGCTGCACTTATAACCTCATTTTCTGGACGGTCACTAATAGCTGCCTGTATTTTTTCATAGTCTAAAAGATAATTTTGCGAAGTAGTCAGGGCTTCTAAAGCATCTTTGTCCGCCAACATTTCGCGCAGAACACTTTCCGAGTGTTTGTGGAGATTGCAATAGTACTCAGCTACATCCATCATAAGTCACCATCGTTTTATGTTAAGTAAAGAATAAATAAGTTAAGTCTGGTGTTCTGTTGATATCAAGTAAATTTTGAATCAATCAAGGGCATACACGTCACTCTTAATTTATGTGCTGAAAATTATAAGCTATCAGTATCTCATATTGGCACTCAACCCACCGACCTGCATTATTGCACATCAAAATATGGACGCAGGGTGTTTATCTGACAATGTCCCGGGTTGCCGTATCCGTCCCCCTTCAGGCTAACTGGATGATCTGGTTGAGCCGCTCACATACCTGCATAAAAAACACATCATCCAGCCTGACCAGCGGATGGGGGGTCGCGCTGCGCAATCGCCAGTCAAACGATTTGGGCTGGTGGCACAGCACATAACTTGTTTTGCCAACTTTACGACCCGTGGCATTTCCAGCCACCACCGCGAACGGATTATCCGCATTGTATTCGGCAGTCGTCATAGGCAGACCGATGACCAGCGAGGTTTTATCGTTAAAGGCACGCGGGGACAGCACCAGAAAGGGATGAACGTCGCGCATCTCACGCCCGACCTGCGGGTTGCAATCGATCCAAATGATTTCCTGACGATCCGGCACCCAGGAGGCTTTTACCATTTTTCGGCACCCACGCTCGCGGATGTCTGCATCGCTTCGCCGCCGTGCCGTGCAGGATCAAATGCGGCTAAGCGCTGTTCCAGCGTCAGCGGTATGTCTTGCACGGGCGCAATGGTGATCAGGCCTTCCGAAACCGAAATGCGAACGCGCTGGTGAACGTGCAGATGCGCTTCGCGTGCAATCGCGGCAGGTAGACGCACACCCAGATTATTTCCCCATTGTTTTAAATCCAGCATTACTTCAGTCATGTTCACTCTCCCGCACCACGTTTAGACACGAGTATAAACATCAGTATTCATTAATGCAATAGACGTTATCTTTTAACCTTACAACGCAAAAATCAGCATAGCTGCCGCTTGAATAACGACTTGCGATTGATCCGTGTCGCCGGATCGATCCAGATCAATGACGATGGTGTTTGATGCAGGCGGCGTATAAGTGCCCGTAAAGTTCATGTTGACCGGTGCGGGTGGAACGTAGGGCATGGCGTTTACAGGACAACGCCATACTTGGAAGCGCACCCAGCCAAAATAACACCCCATTTTCAAGATAGTGTGAATATAGCATGAGCGACCACTTACATCTTACCCACTGATATAGTACACCTATCAACTTACACAAAACAAAATTCTGCAGTACTGTAAACGCTTATTCATCAAACGGAGTCACAATATTGGAAACGAACACAACCTCGATAGTAATCTCGGCAATATCAGCAGGGATATCATTACTCACTCTTATTCGCACTAGACAAATTCCAAAACTTTCCGAATGGGCATGGCGTCAGAAGGTTGGTGAGGAACTGAACGCAGTATCGTATCTACTCGTGCAAAATGAACTTGCATGCCAGCGTGAAGAGCTGCAACACAAGGAGACCGAGCGTAAAATTGATCTACTTGGCGATAACCTAAAAAATCATCCAATTACAGCAGACATTATCAACAGTATTGCCACAAATAGGACAGCAATTCTCGAGCAGGACGCGAGTTTCACCGTAACGCGTGGAATACTTACAGATATGTGGCAATCCTCGAGTCCGCGCATAGATCAGTTTGCAAAGCTCCAACAACTGCGTTCGTTCTTAGGTGAATCACTTGCAAAGCGCGAGCATTTTGAAATGGTACAAGACCGTTACCTAAACGACCTGAACAAATACGTTGCAGACACGCAAAAAACTCCTAAACCAATTAATAGCACGTTATAAAGCTGCACTATTTTATGGCGCGAAAAACAGCATACCTGCCGCCTGAATAGCGACCTGTGATTGATCCGTGTCGCCGGATTGAGCCAGATCGATGACGATGATGTTTGATGCGGGCGGCGTATAGCTGCCCGTAAAGTTGATAATGACCAGTGCAGGTGGAATGTAGGGCATGGCGTTACCCCGGCACGACTAGGTCGAAGATTTTCGCGTTGTAGTCCGGCGCAACACCCAGATCATCGAGCGCCACGACATACACCGGATCAGTGCCGGTGAGCTCGATTGAAAAATGTCCGTTGCTGCCCGACGAGGTGGCTTGTCCCCGAAGTGCGCCGCTGGCACGCGAATAAGCACGGACGATACGGGCAACCGGGATGCCAGATTCGGTGACAGTGCCTGATATGCTGGTGGCAGGCCCTGCCAGGCTGTTGCTCTGGTAAAAATTGGGCGTTAGCTGATTGCTGCCATTGACGGACTGAGAAGGCATCAACGACAGCATACCGCCGGGTGCAGCGGGAGCAACCGCATTCGCGTCCTCACCTCCGGGCAGCGCAGATTTTCCTATCAGTCCGAGATCCGTCATCGTCAGCTCCAGGTATTGCTGGTCTCGGCAATCAGCTCACCGGGCACGCCTTGTCCGCTGCAATATTGCGCCAAAAACGTCTTGCCGCTCATATTACCCGTGCCAGAGAACGTATTGCCGTGCGCGATCGGCCGGTTGTAGAGCGGATTCCACAGCCCCTTCATATAGCCACGAATAGACCCGTTGTGATACACAAAAATGGGTGCCATCAGTAGCGCATTGTCCGGGCCGTTCGGATAGCTGATCTGAGAAGATGAACCGCAACAGGTGTTCTGCCCCCCTTTCTGGTAATCCGTGCATTTACCAACCAGTATCGATCCAGACAGCCCCGTCCAGGTATCGGCCATGTAATTGCCCGCCAGTGTGGTTGTCAGCGGGTAGGAATTAATGATCCCAGCCGTGTATTGATACGAACTGCTTCCGCCCGTGCTGGTCTGCCCGGTGATCAAACAGGCGTTCGCATCGCCCGGCCCGTAGGCATAAATATCACCGAATGAGCAGTTGCGCGTCTCACCCGTGGTATCGCCCGTCTCGACGAACAGATAAAACACCGTGCCGTCAGCCAGCAGCACCCAGGGACGCGCGGTCGCATCCGCCGTGAGTGATTTACGCACCAGCAGCCCACCTAGCCCGGACGAGTAAAATGAACTCTGAGTATAAGTCGGGAACTGGCCCGTGCCGGTATCAATGGCGGACATGGTCTTGAATCCGGTGATCAGCGCCTCCTGCGCGCCGTAACTGCCGCCCGGCGTATTGTCCTGCACGTTGAGGTAGTAACCGGTGGAGGAACCCGTCGCCATTCGGTAGCTGCGCTTGTTGCTTGCCGTATAGGCGATACTCCAACCAGCCGCCGACTTGCTGCCGTAGCCGTTGACCAGGCATGCGTCCAGCAGATCAGTGAGTTTACCGAATTGCCCGGACAATACGGGCGCGCCGCTGTCGGTCGATTTGTAGATTTGCACGGTCATTTTTATCTCCCTAGAATCCGTTGTTGTATGCGAGCAAGTGCCATTTGGCGGCGCTGGTGTCATAGCGCAGCGCAAGGTAGTCGGTTTTATTTGCGCCGGTGCTGGCCTGCCATGCCGGCAGCGATGTACCGGCGGCGATGGTTGAACCTAATGTAATGGTGTGGCCTCCGGTTGCGTCCTGAGTGATACGAATCAGCAACGATTTACCCTCCGTACCCGACAGAATGTCGATGGTGGTATCCGTGGTCGCGGTAAAGATGATCAGGTCATCCGCGCCGGGCACTAGGTCGAGGTGTGCGCCGGGGGATGCGATATCAGCCGTTTTCGGCAAAATCACAGCCGCCTGCAACGCTTCGATCTCGGTTTTAGCCGCCACAAAATTAGCGCGCACCGCCGCCGTGGTGGCATGGACTGCCGGAGGTTGCGTGATGTCGATATTTGAACTCATATCAGCTCCTGTCCCAAACGGTCGCGCCCAGATCCCAACTGGTCGAACCACGATCCCAGCCCGCTACAATTGCCGGGCACGCCGCCCTGCCCGATCGGTTATTTCTGAAGTCTCGTCTCATATCCATATCCCTTATGGCCCAGCACCGGTCACACCCGGTCGAAAAATGCCAGGACAGCCTGGACGCCAGACGCGCCGACGGCCACCAGCGTGACGGCCGCAAGTTCCGAGTCGATCAGTCTGGTCGCGCCGTCGTACAGGCAAAAACCGCTTAAAGGGGTGACCGTATCGCCCGCCAGTGCCAAGCGTATCGTTCCGCCATCGGCCTGAATCTCGCAGGTCAGCGCACCTTCCGGAATGCCGGAAGGCAACAAACTGGTAAGCGTTACGCCCGTCGTGGCCGGCACGGTGATCGCAGGGTGAGCCAGACAGGATCGCGGCGTGATCGCGACTGCCGGGATCGAATGATGTAGCGTGCTAGTTTCCATGCTGCCTCCCTTGTGCGGCGTTATCGGATTTGTCCGTTGCGGACTGGTCAGTTGATATCTGATCGGCGGTGGCCTTATCTGCGGCCGTGCCCAACGCCAGCAGCGTGTCGATCTGGATTTTGATTCCGGCCTTTTTGAAGGCTTCCTGTTCCGCCTTGATCTCATTGATGTTGGCCTGCGGATCGAAGCCGCGCCCTCTGACCGCCTCGCTCCAGGGTTTCAAGCCCGCTGCGATTTCCATCAGTTCGCCGGTCACATCCCTGACCGGATCCACCCAGTCGAATCGCGTAGTAGTCCAGCTCACCTTCGCGTCGCTGCTTTTAAGCTTCCCGGCCAGCACCGCCGCATCCAGCCAGGCTTTCATCAGCGGCTGGCAGAACATCGGAATGAAGGTCAGCCACTGCCACTGTTCGACCATGCGCCTGAATTCGAGAGTGCCCGCGCGGATGCTGGAATAGTTGACCTGCGAGAGGTCACCCGTCAGTTGCTCATAGGTGATGCCCGCTCCCGCCGAGATCGCGTGCAACTGGGTCTTGATGTAGTCGTTGTAGCCGTTCACGCCGGTCGGCGCGCCGAAGGTGACCGACTCGCCGGATTTGAGGTACTGGATCATCCCGGCTGAGAGATTTTCCAGCCGGTGGCCGGACTCGGTAGACGCATCGCCGAGTGTCAGCGCGTCATTGTCGGTGGTGACGAAGGCAGCGAAACAAGACTCGATGCCCTTCCTGACCAGCTCGGCCTCCTCGTAATCGTCCAGATCGCGCATCTTGAGCATGGCAGGTGCCAGTACCGGTACGCCGCGCGATTGCCCCGGGCGAGTCTTCTCGTAGATGTGCAGCACATCACTCGCGTCCACCCGGTACGGCAGCAGGCCGTTCAGTTGCGGTGCCAGTTCTCCGGGGTGTTGTTTGTAGAGCCAGTAGGCGACTCGTCTGCCGATCGCGTCGTACTCGATGCCGTGCTGGATGTAGCCGCCGCCCGTCAGGTTCTCGAATTTCCAGTCGCACAGGTAGTCGGGTTCGAGCACCTGCAATTGCATCGGCACGGAGAGTCCGTCGGATGGCAGCCGGTAGCGGAACCGGACCAGGCATTCGCCCGATTCCCGGACGGTTCTTGCGATCAGCATCTGCAAGCCATACAGATCGAGCTGCCCGTCCGCGTCGCATTCAGCAGTCCATTTCTGCCAGAGTTCCTGCCCTTCGGACAGCGTCGGCGTGATGCCGGTGCCAATCGCGTTGGACACCAGCGAGTTGATGGCTTTCGCGGCATACGGGTTATTGCGCACCAGATCGCGCGAGCGGTTGCGCAGCAGCGACAACGCCGGTGCGATCTCAGAATTCGCCGAATTGCCGCCGGTGCTCCAGCCGCTGGTTCTGCGCCCTGTCTTGGCACCGTCATAGGAACGTTCGACGATTTCGAGCGCTGCGCGCGCCCTTGCGCGTTTGAGTTGAATCGCCGGGCTGATGAAACCGACGATACGATCCAGCGGATTCACGTCCGGCTCCGGGTGGCGTAGGAAGTTCGGGTGGCTGCGGGCAATGTCCCTGCCGATTGCAGCGATGCTTTGATGGTGTCCCGCGCGCGGATCAGGTCGGCGATGCTGCGATACCCGACCTCGCGCCCGTCAAACATGACCTTGAGCTCGCCGCTGGAGATCGCCGATTCGACTGCGTCAAGATTTGTCTGCGTGAATGACATAAGAACCTCGCCTGTGATGGTGAGGTTTTACGCGATTCCTTGTGCCATTTCTGCCAGGAATGGCACAACCTGCAACCATAGCGTATTACAATCGCGCCCTTAATCCTCAAGCAACACAATCAACACCAATGAACATTCTGCAATACGAATCGAAAATATGGGCAACAGCGGATCTGTTGCGCGGCTGCGGTATCAAGGAATCTGAATGGCCGTCATTTATGATGCCGTTTTTCGCCCTTGCCATGATTGAAAGCCGTCTGATGCGGATGTTTGGCAATCTAAAAGAAAAAATCGGTGAGGCCAGTTTTGCGAACATCCGTAAAGATGATCTCTATGACCTGATCAAGGACGAGGGGCAAGGCTATAACATCTATATTTTTGAACACACAAAATCGCTCGCCGATATTTGCAAGAACGACAAATCTTTCGATATCGATTTCGATGCCTACCTCAAGGGTTTCGATGGAGAAACCAAAGACCTGCTCGGTGTAGAGGCTTCCGAAGGGGAGAAATTCCTCGATATCAAAGGCGTGATCACAAAACTCAAGGCCAAAAAGATACTTCTGGGCTACACCAAGCTGTGGGCCGAAATCGATCTCAAGCCCTACAATAACTCCGAGATCACTACGCTCGAAGAACACATCAAGCGCAAATGGGCGGATATTTCTGCCGAAACAGCCGGAGAGCAATACACACCGGACGACGTAATCTCATTGATTGCTGAGATCATCGCCTCGAAGATCGAGGAATCAGACACCCTACTGAAAATTTATGACTGCACCTGCGGCGGCGGCAACATGCTGTTCGGCGTGGAAGATCGCATCAATCAGAAATTCAAACGCCTGACACAGACCTTCGGACAGGACTGGAACGATGCGCTGTACGCGCTGGCAAAGATTGAAAGTCGTTTTCGCCCCGACGCTAGAATTGAACACGGCAACACCTTGGTGGACGATAAGTTTTACAACGACGAGTTCGACGTCGTCATCGCCAATCCACCCTACGGCGTGAGCTGGAAGGGTTATGAAAAGGACATCAATAACGACAAGACCGGGCGATTCAAATTTATCCCATCGATCTCAGACGGGCAACTGCTATTCATGCAGCACCTAATCTCCAAGCTGGACGCAGTCGGTATGGGCGTGGTGGTTCACAACGGCTCATCTCTGTTTAGCGGGGATGCGGGATCGGCTGAGAGCAATATTCGTAAATGGATGCTGGACTACGACATCGTTGAAGCGGTGATCCAGTTACCGACCGATGAATTTTTCAATACTGGCATCTACACCTATCTGTGGATACTGAATAAGAACAAACAGTCACATCACAAGGACCGCGTGATGCTGATCAACGCCAGTGAGAAATTCAAGCCGCTGAAAAAGAGCAAGGGTTCCAAGCGCAAGGAAGTCGATGAAGCCAGCCGCCTTGATATTGTCGCGACGCTCACCGCCTACCAAGACAACGATTACGCCCGCGTGTTCGACAAGGAATTTTTCTACTTCAATAAACAGGCCATCATGCTCACCAACGTGGACGAGCATGGCAATAGTTTTGAGGCGAAGCTAAAGGAGGGAAAATCCGGCGAAAAACTGACACCAGTCAAACTTTCCAACGGAGAACGTGAACTGACAGCATTCACCCTCACCACTTTTGAGCAATACGGCTCGCTGGCCGATTATTTCGAGCAAGACATCAAACCATTTGTCGCCAGCCTAGATTACAAGGAACAGCCGCTGGTGGTCACAACCCGCGAGGCAAGCTATTATTTCGACAGCGACAAGGAAACCCTGATCAGGGAAGCTGGCGGAAAGAAGGAAGCGCTGGGCTGCGGCAAGATCGTGGTGAAATCAGCATTGAAAAACGCCAGCAAAACTCAGCCTATGCGCATCGAAATCACAGTCGAGCTCACCCCCGATTATCAGAAGGATTATGAGATCATTCCTTTTCACAAGGATGAAGATGCCAACAAGGCGGCGATCGCCGCATTCATGGCCAAATACATCACAAAGCCTTTTGCATATCTTGAAAACGTTGTCGGTGTGGAAATAAACTTCAACAAGATCTTCTACAAACCGGAAAAACTGCGACCCGTCACCGTGATTCTGCGCGAAATCGCAGCTCTGGATGAGGAACTCAAGGCGTTGGAACAGCAATTGAAAATGGATAATTGACAATGGATATCGAGCAATTATCAACCCTCAATTCTCAATTCTCAATTAAGCGATATGAATCCCATAAGGACAGCGGCGTTGAGTGGATAGGCGAAGTGCCAGCGCATTGGAAAGTTAAGCGGGTTAAGGATGTTGGTATAGGTGGTCTGACTAATGGAATTTTTAAAACCAAAGATCAATTTGGCTCAGGGCTGAAATTAGTAAACGTTACTGACCTTTATCAAAAAAATAGTGTTATTAACAATGAAAATCTTGATAGGGTCTGTGCGACAACAACTGAAACAAATAGATATTGTGTGCGTGATGGAGATATATTTTTTGTAAGGTCTTCATTAAAGCTCGAAGGAATTGGTGTGTCAGCCATTTTTGAAAATGGCATAGAGGCAACCGTTTTTGAATGTCATATCATTCGATTCAGACCAAATCAAAAATACGTTTTTCCGAAATTTGCCATATACCAACTTAACTCAAATGAGATTCGTTATAAATTTGTAATTGTTTCAAAAACCGTAACAATGACGACTATATCGCAAGATAAGATATCAACGGTTGATCTGATATATCCATCTTGCCGCGAGCAAACCGCAATCGCCGCCTACCTTGACACAAAAACCGCGCAGATCGACCGGAAAATTGATCTGCTCGGTCAAAAGGCGGCGGAATACGGCAAACTCAAACATTCGCTCATTAACGAAACTGTCACCCGTGGGCTGGATAAAACCGTGCCGATGAAAGACAGCGGAGTTGAATGGATAGGCGAAGTTCCTGCACACTGGGAGATAAAGCGCGTAAAAGATTCGTCTTTACTTCAAAGTGGCGACTCGATCGTATCTGAGCAAATTGAAGAGGCTGGACTATTTCCCGTTTATGGTGGCAATGGATTGCGGGGTTATTTTTCAAAATATACAAATGACGGCGACTACATTTTAATTGGCCGACAAGGAGCTTTGTGTGGAAACATCAATTACGCGTCTGGTAAATTTTGGGCTTCCGAGCATGCCGTCGTCGCTTATTTAAATCGTTCCATCGACATTAGGTGGTACGGAGCAATGCTCTTGGTGATGAACCTTAACCAATATTCAGTATCAGCGGCACAACCAGGTTTGGCAGTTGATCGAATAAAACGATTATTACTTCCAGTCCCTCCTTTTACTGAACAACGAGCCATCGCGGCCTATCTCGATGAAAAAACCGCGCAGATCGACAGCATCGTTGCTACGATCAACAGCCAAATCGACAAACTCAAAGAACTGCGTAAAACCCTGATTAATGATGTAATCACTGGAAAAATCAAAGTTATCGGATGATGGACATGGAATTTGAGCAGTTACTAAACCTCTTCACTCAAACTCAGCAAGAATTACAATCGCGTGCGGCTCGGTCTGTGGACATTACTTTGGTCGTCCGCAATTGGCTTTTTGGCTGGTATATCGTGGAATTCGAGCAGGGAGACGCAAATAGAGCTGATATGTATGGCAAGCGTTTGCTGGAAAGGCTCGCGGTTGACCTGACCGCACGCATGGGTCGCGGCTTTTCCAAGCGCTCCCTTGAACAATATCGCCGTTTTTACGAGTTTTATCGGGAGATTGCGCAGACACTGCCTGCGCAATCTTTGAATGATGATTCCAGACGAGAGATTCGACTGGCATTGACAGGCTCAAATTCCACTTCAGGTATGCCCGGAATTTTACAAATAATGTCCGCAGAGTTGGCAAACCGCTTTGTTATCGGCTGGTCACACTATGTTGCATTGTTATCTGTTGCCAGCCCTGACGAAAGAAGATTTTACGAGATTGAGGCGCGGGAAAATAGCTGGGGTGCTCGTGAATTGGAACGTCAGATTGCCTCGTCGCTTTACGAGCGACTGGCTCTGAGTCGAGACAAGGAAGGTGTTAGAGCACTGGCACAAACAGGGTTGGTCATTGAAAAGGCATCCGATGTCATCAAAGATCCTTATGTGCTTGAATTTTTGGATATGGAAGAGAAAAGTAGCTATTCAGAACATGAGCTTGAATCCGCCATTATCGATCACCTCGAACACTTTCTATTGGAACTGGGTAAAGGTTTTCTCTTCGAGGCACGTCAAAAACGATTCACTTTTGATAATGACCATTTCTATGTTGATCTGGTGTTTTACAACCGACTGCTTCGCTGCTATGTCTTAATTGATCTCAAGAGAGAAAAATTGACACACCAGGACTTAGGACAGATGCAAATGTATGTCAATTATTTTGACCGCTATGTTAAGACTGCTGATGAACTACCGACTATCGGCATCTTGTTGTGCCATCGCAAAAACGACGCACTGGTTGAACTGACCCTACCCGAAAATTCAAATATTTTTGCATCGAAGTACCAACTGTACCTACCGTCCAAAGAAGAGTTTAAGAGAGAGCTGGAAGACGCGGCCGGGATTGAACATCAAAGTGATCACGATCAATGATAGTTCTAATGAAATTCCAGCGAAAGCAATGGCGGCAATTATCTTATACGGCATGCTGCGATCAGGCTAGCGCACAGTCGACACACACGACTCCTGAAAAACCATCCAGCCAAAAACAACGTTACGTGACAGTCAGAGGTCAGTTAATCGCATGAACGAACTACACCTGCAGGACAAATTTCTCATCCCTTTTTTTCGTGACGGTCTGAGCTATAAAGAAGTTAAAGCCAACACCATCACGCAGTCGCTGATCATCGAGGAAGACCTGCAGGCATTCATCTCTGATACCGAGATGAACAAAAAGCCCTATGAGCAGCTGCTGAAAAAATATCACGGCGATAAAAAACTGCTGCTGGCGGAATTGATCGCGCTGATCCAGGATCGCATCAGCAGCAGCCGTAACATGGCGCTGTTCATCAATGCGAATAAATCCATCACCCTGCAGGGCATCAAGCTCCATCTCTTTTACACCAGTGACAGTGTGATCCACAACAACGCGCTGTTTGAAGAAAACATTTTTTCTGTGGTACAGGAGCTGCCCTACAAATACAACCATCAGGGTAAGCAAATATTTTCATTCCGCCCAGATATTGCACTGTTTGTGAATGGCATATATCTGGGTTACAGTGAATTGAAATCCAACTACACCAACCAGAGTGCCAGCAGGAATGGTCGCGGCAAGGTCATCAAGGATTATTTTGAGGCGGTGAAGGTCTATCACCTGCATATCGACAGCAACACCATGCTGTCCGATAGCGAGAAACTGGCCGTCCGCAAAGATTTCCTAAAGATTTTCGAGAAGGCGATCCATATCACCACCACCGACATCGGCGAGACCTTTGTGATCCGCACCCTGGCGGATTATTTTGACGAGATACTGTCCACCTGCCGCGATGGCAAATTCGATCGTGAAGAGATCGAAAAGAAGGCGCGGAGCGTGTTCAAACCCTACCCTTTGCTCAAACCCGAGGCCGAAAAGAAGGACAAGCTCAAAGAGCTGTTCGACGCGCTCTACGGCAAATATTTCATTGAAAAAGAAATACTGTATTACAACTTCATCGAGCGCGACGTGTTGGTGATCAAAGGTGTAAAGGAAGTCAAAAACGAAACCGGGCATCTGATTTCACCCCGGCCAAAGCAAAAATTCGGCACCGACAAGATCATCGCCAGGATAGATGAATTCCTGGTACATGAGCAGGAGGCAGACTACTTTGAAAAGCTGCTGGAAAAACAGCTGACGGGTGTGGGGGAAGCCAAGAAAAAAGAACTGCTGGACAAGCGTAAGGCCTACTCCAACAACAAAAACGTCTATTCGCTGCTGATGCAATATGCAGCGGGTTTCGGCAAATCCAATATCATCGGCTGGTCGGCCCTGCAGTTGAAGGACATGAGACGCAATGGCGAGTACGTCTACGACAAAATCATGATCGTGGTGGACAGGTTGCAGCTGCGCAGCCAGATTGATTCGCTGATGCTGAACATGAATATCGACAAACGCATGGTTGTGGAAGCCACCAATAAAAAAACCTTTCAGGAGGCGCTGGCATCCGACACCCGCATGGTGATCGTGAACCTGCAAAAATTCGGTGCAGTGCGCGAAATGCTGGATGAAGAAGTGCTGAAGAAACTGGCCAATATGCGCATTGTGTTTCTGATCGACGAGATCCATCGCTCTAACAGTGGTGAGCAGCATGAGGAAATGATCAGTATTTTCGATGAATTGCAAACTCCGTTTGATAACTCAGCCTATGCCACAGGGCACAGCAAAAAAAATCTGATCATCGGATTTACCGCCACGCCGGACGACCATACGCTGGCACGCTTTGGCGAATACAGCGGCTATGCCGAAAGCGAAAAACTCTGGCGGCCCTTCGACAGCTACACCATGAAGGAGGCGATCGAGGACGGTTTCATCCTGAATCCGTTGAAAAATATTGTCCCTGTCGCATCGAAAATGCTGTTCGACTTGCCTGGCAACCCTTTGGAAGGTTTCACCGAGAGGGAGCACAAGGACGCTCAGAAAAAACAGGTTTATGAAAACCGCGACCGTATCGATGCCATCTCAAAATATGTGGCAGATTTACTGGTAAAGGACGTGTATCGCCAGATTCGCGGCACTGGTAAGGCGATGCTGGCTGTCTATTCCATCAAGGCGGCGATTGCCTACCAGCAGGCCGTGACTCAGCACTTCAACGCGCTGGTGCAGGAACCTAAATATGCAAAATATGCCGATGCGCCGATCCATGTGGTGTATTCGAGCAATCAGGACGAACAAAGCGCTTCGGGATTGAATGGCGGCTTGTCGGAAGAAAAGGTACTGGAAAGTTTTGCCCGGCCAAACAACAACGGTCTGATGATCGTCGTGGCCAAGCTGCAAACGGGATTCGATGAGAAGAAGCTGCACACGCTATTCCTAGATAAGGAAATCAGGGGCATCAGCGCGATACAGACCATCTCCCGGGTAAACCGGACTGCCAAATACAAGAACGATTGCAAGATCGTGGATTTCTCGTACAACAACGTCAACGTGCAGAACATCAAGGATGCCTTCGAGCATTATTCCGACGTCGTGGTGAGCGACTTCGACCCGTTCGGCGACAAAAAGGTGCTGGATGTATTGCTGAGTGTGTTGAATAAATCAGATGCTTACGACAAGTTTTATAGCGTATTCATGGGAATTTACAAAAATGCGGTGCTACGCAATAACCCGGAAAGCTTTCTCGACTTTGAAAGCAGTCTGAAAAAATACATCGACGCCAATCCGCAGCGCACCGCCGATATCAAGGCCAAGGTGGCCCAGTATTTCACTATCCTGAACCGGATTGAATATGTGATCGAACTGGATGCGAAATACAGCGATAGCGGTTTTCTATTTTTCTGGCGCAAGTTCAATACGCTCTACAACATGATGCACCGCAGCGAGGACATCAAGGATCCGATCGAGGTCTACTTCGACAATCAGATCGGCATGGTTGAGGTGGTCGCTGAAGACACCAAGACAAAGAAAAAGAAACCCACAACGGTGGCCGAGGGTTTGCCGCCAGGTGCCGGGGGGCAATTCGATATTCTGGCTGTGATCGCCGCACGCAATGAGCAGGAAGCGAAAACGGGGACGCTGATCAGTGACTTTGAGGCGAAAATATCGGATTTATTTGTCTATGTGCGCAATGCCAGCGAGGGCCAACGTCTGATCGTGAAGATCAAATCACATGTTTCCGAAGCTGAAATTTACGATGATTTCGCGAAGATATTCCGCCGCTATAAGGCGCTTAACCGTCAAACCGTTGGCGACTACTTCTTCAAGGAAACCGAAGATCTGGTGGATAAGCTGTGCGATGATTTTGAGGTGACAGTTCGAAACTCAGTGAGCTAAATTCATATACACGATGCTATTAAGGTCACTCTATCGTTCACCTCATGTATTGCTTGCGGATTGCTCTATAGCTTTTGCGTAGGAAATAAAAACATCAATGTGTCCAAAAACATCACCCAACGACGTATCGGTCGCCGAGTCATTATGATGAATTATATTATTCCTTTTTCCAACGACCGAATTAACAAGTTCCCGATTCAGCTTAAACTCGTCATTGGACTCAAGATCAATGCCCATCCAGCGAAAAAGTTTTGCAGTTTTAAATGGATTTCCAGAAAGTTTTTCGTCCACATCCTTTTTGCTTAAAGGTAGTGAGAATTGCTTATAAGCTAGCGCCCCATCTTTAACATCGGCATCTAGAGACCAAAGCATCAGATTATGTGGGACTTTTGCATCTAAAATCCGCTGATTAACGCTTGTTACATGCTCTGATGCAATATCTTTAAGGAATGCCTCTAGGTATGAACAGAGGCAGATTAAGTAAGATTTAACAAGAAAATTGGAGTGTTCAACAAAAAAAATATCAGGTGGATCTTGCTCCAATCGCACCTGCGATTGGCTAATAATTTCTTTAAGACTATTAAAAAGTCCAAGGTAATGGGCGTAAGTTTGCGCGTAGGTCATTTGAGATGAGCGGTTAGAATTTTTTCCCAAATGGTCCGGCGATTAATAATCGAATTCTTCCGTTGTAGGCCGCCAGAAAGTGTTTTTTGAAAGGCCGCTGAACCGCAAAGTTCTGAAAATGCATTTTGAATATCTGCTTGTCTTTTCTTAATAACGGAATCTTTCAAACCACCAAGACTATGCATCAAAAGATCGTAATAAACCATGCTTTGTTTGGTTCTTTTCTTTGAAGTATCTTTAAATACAGTTTCTTTAAAAACTAAAAGACAGTTGTTCAAACTATTAGTAAAGGATACTTCTAATGTTTCGATTTCCGCATCAGAAATATCTTGCTTAGAAGACATAAATTCGTCAAGAAAACGTGAAAGTCTATCGCCATAGTTACTAATATTTCCAGAAAACGCGAAAAATCTTAGAACCTGTTCTTCAGCCTCTAAACTGTCTTTTATGCTCTCAGAATTTGGCCCTTTACCAAAATTTCTAATTGCTTCTTTCAATGCCAGTTTTTTTAGAAGATCATCAAATTTTCCTGGATAAATAGCATGTCTTATTTCTTGATCAGACAGTGATACTGCCCCCTGATTTAATCTGGAGAATATTTCTCGTATTAGTGACTGAGGATTTTCCTTACGTAATACGATACACCGTATTGTAGTAGCTTCTAGTTCTGACTTATACTCTCCAAGCTGCGAAAACTTCTTTCCTTCCAACTCGCTGAATGTAGACAAACCTTCAAGAGAAAACTCATCATTAAAAAATCTAACTATGGTTGTAAGCCTTTGTACACCATCGATTACGATATGACGGCTATCTTTATCTTCGGCAAAATAGCAAGATGGCAAAGGTATTCTCATAAGGCATGACTCAATAAATCTTGACGCTCTTTCCCATCCTTCCTTATCCCATTTGTATTTTCTCTGAAATTCAGGATTCAAAAGTAGTTTTGGATTTTCCGAATTAATTCGTGCTACTAACGTTTCAAAAGGGTAATCAATAGGATAAAGATTAAGAGTTTTTTTATCTGCGAGTTCATTCATAATATCATTATGTGTAGCAATAAAATTCTCAAGCGTCCGTGCCGAACTCCGACCATATTTCGCCAATTGAGACATATATGTTGTAAAAATGCTATTTCAAGCCCAGATTGCTAAATGGTTACGCCGAAACTAACCAACTTACTCATTACAACTTGTTGCTAGTCACGGCCATCAACTTTGACGCTGATCATTCTACACCCGAGCAGGCAGTTAAGTGCATCTCACCTGCGTAGATGATCAAGGTGTCTTATGCCCTCTTTGCAGCGACCGGTAAACCGTACGGCGGGATATTTTCAACTCAGCCGCCAGTTTTTCGACATTGTTGCCTGTAAAGCGTGACCGGACGATGTCGTGCAGGTTGTCCGGATGCTTGGCGATGTACACTCGCTCACCCCGGTATTCGTGGCGCAACTGGCGTTCAATATTCGTTGCCAGCTCTTCGCTGAAGGTCGGCTGCGCGGCATTCAGCAGTTCGATAAAACGGCTGATGATATCGGCACTCATCGCCCTCGCCCCTTGATCCGATCCATCAGCGCGGAATGCCGCGAGCTGACGCCCGGTTCGCGCCTGACTTCAGGTGTTGCGGCAGGCGCGGGTAAAGCAGGTGGTTCAACTTTATCCCCGGCCCGGGGTTTTGCCTCCCTGGGCTCCAGCATCACTTTGAGTCGTTCCCAGTAATGCGGGTCAGGCCGACCTGTGCGTCCGCGCCCCAGATTGATGGCGCGGTGCTGGCCGATCGCCCAGGCATACACCAGCGTGTCGAGCGGCTCGTTGCGCTTGTATTTCGCACCGATTCTAGGGACGTAGCGTTTCTTCTCGGGGTCGTACACCTCCGAAAGCAACCCGTCGTAATACTCATCGACCAGCCCCTGCGGAAAGACAAAGATGCGCTCATCGGGCGGGCGCTCACCGTCCGAGGCCAGATTGCCGAAGATGAAATCCTTGCAGTGTTCGGTGCCGATGTTCCACACGCAATAGCCCGACTTGATCACCTTGCCGGTGCGGCTCTTCACCGGATAGCTGGCAGTCTGTGCGATAGCGCGCCCGATACGGTTGGTCGCACCCTGCACCGAATACACTGGAACGCGCAAACTGGTACGACCGACAAAGTTTTTCACCTGCTCAGAACGGTGACCACGCGAATCGATCCCAGCGGCGCGTATCGTCATCGCGACACCGAACGAATTGACGCGCGGTGCATGCAGCCAGGATTCCATCTCGTCCCATACCTGGGAGCCGGTGGTATCGCCCTGAATCTCAATCCAGTCGATCAAAAAATGTTTGCCGTCCGCCCCCCAGCCCAGCAAAGTGGCGGCCAGCCACTGATCCTGCGTGTCGATGCCACAGGTCAGCGCAAGGCAGCCGGGCGGAATGACGCTGATGCCGTAGTCGCCTGCACGTTTAGCCAGATCGTGCGCTTTGAGCTTATCGGTCAGGTCTTCCCACTCTTCGCCAAGATCCTGATTGACGAAAGTTTTCAGTTGGATCGCATCCTTGTGCACTCGCTTAAATTTAATCACCAGATCCAGCCAGGAGGGTCCGAGACCGATGGGCGCGTACAGCGCCGAGATGTGATAACTGCGCACCTGCCGTTCCGGCTGTGCCGGGATCCATACACCGCCTGCCAGCATCGCGCTCTTGTGATGCTCTTCAATGATGCAGCCGTTCTCGCAGACGTACCAGGCATCTGTGAGCGTCTGGTTCGCACGGACGTTACTCCATTTGAGCGTCTGGCGCTCGCTGCACTGCGGACAGGCAACGTGATAGCGGCGCTGGTCGCCCTCCTCGAAGCCACGCCCGATCAGGCTGGCACCTTTAATAGTCGGCGTGGAAGCAAACAACAGTTTGTGCCGCATGAAGGCTTTGACACGCGAGCGGGCCAGTTCGACAGGATCGCCCTCCTCGCCGATCTGCGCAGGGAAACGATCCAGATCGTCCATCATCAGACAGCGCACCGATTTCTGCGCGTAGGAGTTGGGCGAATTGCCGCCGGCCAGAAACAAAATACCGCCCGGAAAGTCGATCAGTTCTTTGGAAAACGCCGCATCGCGGGATTTCATACTGCCCAGCAGCTCGCGGATGCAGGGCGTGTCGGTCAGCAACGGATTGAGCTTTTGCACCTTCCAGGTGTCGCGCGCCTCTAAGGTGGGCATCAACACCATCGCGGGCCCCGGCGCATAGTCGAGGGTGTAGCCGAGCCAGTTCACCGAGGCCTCGGTGACACCGACCTGCGAAGATTTCATCACCCAGATTTCTCTGACGGGCGAATGGATGGACAAGCAGTCCATGATCTCTTTGAGCATCGGGTTGCGCGACGTGCGCCAGCGTCCCGTCTCTCCCGAACCTTTGCTGGACAGCACGCGGTGGTTGTCCGCCCACTGGCTGACCGTGAGGCGCCCTCTTGGCCGGACGGCGCGAGCGGCTGCGGTGGCCATGATCTGTCGGGCTGTCATGATGATTCCCACTGTTTGATTTTGTCGGACAGATCAATCAGCACCTGTTCAAACGATTCCACCAGCACGGCACGCACCGCTTCCGTTTCCCGCAGCGGCACCAGTTCCGGTGCCAGACGGTCGGGCAAAACTTCCAGCGCCGCACGGAAGGTCGCAGCAAGATCCGCTGCAAAAAGCCGCGCCTCGTCCGCCTCGATCAATTTGCCGGAGGACTTTTCGTATTCAAGCTTGGCAATCAGCGCCTTATATTTCTCGTTGACGGCACGGGCGGTCTGGTAGCTGTTGCCGATGGCGTTATCCTGCGGTGCTGAACGCTCTTTGCCCAGTTGCTCGCTGGCACGGGCTTCCACGGCAGCGGCGCGCGAAGGATCAGCGGTGGCCGCGATCAGGGCCTGGCTTTTCTCCACCTCAACCTGTCCATCGACTGTGAGCACCAGTCGTCCGGCCTGTTTAAGACGGGTGACATAGGATTTATCCTTGCCGAGCAGGATTGCGAATTCAGACTGGCTGACGGCTGACATGATCAAATCAATCCGGGAACGGTGATCCAGTCACAGCGTGAACGGCACGCTGCCCGGTATATTCCTGCCAGCGACGCACAATCACATCCGCATAGTTCGGTGACAATTCGGACAGGCGCGCCTTCATGCCCAGACGTTCGGCCGCCATTAACGTGCTGCCGGATCCGCCAAAGGCATCCAGTACGATCGCACCGCGCTTCGCACTGTTGCGCAACTGGCGCTCAATCAGGGCGACCGGCTTCATGGTCGGATGAACATCGTTCCGGCGCGGCTTGTCCTCGACAATGATAGACGTGAGCAGCTCCTCGATTTCCGCCTTGCCCTCCACCACGAACACGCCCGCGCCCAGATGCAGCTCCCACCGGCCATCGGCGCGCCTGACGAAAGGACTGTCATCCCCCATGTGCTCGATGGTGGTTTTTTTACGTCCGCCGTACCAGTGATGCGCGCCTCCCGCTTTCCAGCCATACAGAATCGGCTCATGAATCCACTGATAGTCGGAACGTCCCAGCACCAGAGCATTTTTACGCCAGATCACCACACCGGAGAGTTTGAAACCGTTGGATAGCATGGCTGTGGTGAAATTGGCGCGTTCAGTCTCACTATGCGCCACATAGATTGCGGCACCCGGTTTCATGACCGAATAAGCGGCACGGTAAAAATCGCTGAGAAATTTCGCGAAACTCGCGTCATCCATATCATCATTGAGAATGCGCGAGGTATTGCGCTGCGTGCGGCCATTGTCGCCAGCATTCAGATACTCAGCCTTATCTCCATAGGCGACGTTATACGGCGGATCCGTCCAGCAGACATCGGCCAGCTCGCCTTTCATCAGTGCGGCCATCACGGCGGACTCAGTGCAGTCGCCACAGATGACCCGATGCGGACCAAGCAACCAGATATCGCCCAGGACACTGACGGGCACAGATTCAACCAGCGGGCAGTCCTCCGGATCCTGTCCGGTCAGGTCGTCTGATGTTCCCAGCAAGGTATCCAGCTCCTCGTTGGAAAAGCCGATCAGGTCCAGATGAAATCCATCGGCCTGCAAATCACGCAATTCAGCCGAGAGTATCTCGTTATCCCAGCCCGCATTCATGGCAAGGCGATTGTCCGCCAGGATGTAGGCCTTTTTCTGCGCCAAGGTGAGCCAGTCGACCCGCAGACAAGGCACAGATACCACCCCGATACTGCGGGCGGCCAGCACACGACCGTGACCGGCCACGATACCACCCTCCCCGTCGATCAGCACCGGATTGGTAAAACCGAATTCGCGCATGCTGGCGGCAATCTGCTCAACCTGATCCGGTGTATGCGTGCGGGCATTTTTTGCATAAGGCACCAGGACGGATACCGGCAGCATTTCGATTTTCTCCTGAACTTTCATGGCAATTCTCCAATTTCAGATAAAAACAGGACATGCAGGGCATGGAGCAGGAGCAAAAGCAGGACATCCAACCCTTTCAACATATGGAATACAGGACATACAGGAGATAAAAAACAGGGATATGCGCGGGAACGTGATGACGTGTCTGAAACGGCGCAGCAATCACTTACGCAGGCACGCGCGCGATGTCCTGTATGTCCTGCAAGCCAACAGGCGCGGGATTTTTGCTCCTGTTTTTGGTCCTGCTCCATGCCCTGTATGTCCTGCCTTTTCATCGGATCGCCTCCAGTGCCTGTTTAAACTTGGTGCATTGGGTCGTCAGCCAGGCGACTTTGCTTTCCGTGTCATCCCTGGCGCTTCCATGCTTGATCAGCATGACAGACGGCGGAATGACGGTGCCCCGGACGATGCGGCGAGTGCCGTCCATGCGGTTTTCCTCGCCGTACTCCCAGCCGGGCAGATGTTTGACGCTGCCGATGAACTGGCGGGAGGCACGCGGTTTCGCTTCGCCGTTGACCCGACAGAACCAGCAGTAAGCCTCATACAGCTCGGCGGATCCGGCTGGCCCCACAGGGAGATCCAGTCGACCGGCCAGCCATTCGTCGATGAACATCTGCACCGAGTCACGACTGATGTCGATCAGGTCACGTTTGGCGCGCGTCATCGGCGGTTTGGTGTGTTCGTCGAAGTCGCCCAGATCCAGATTGAGCATATGCCAGTGCAGTGCCGCGATGCCACCGTTGTCCAGTTCGTCGCGCACCTGCTGATAAAACTCGGCAGGCAGTTTCTCCGGCGTATGGATCACGCCGAAGCGCCGGTCATCCTTGTCCAGATGCAGCGGCTGAGACTCGTTGGACAGGAACACCAGATTGACGTGATTGCGCTCGTCGTGTGCCGCAACATTTTTCGGGTTGATGCGGATCCACTCGCCGGTGACCAGCCCTTTCAGCTTGTTCTTCAGGTGGAACAGCTCGTTGCGAGCGACGATCTCATCCGCGATCATGAACAGCTTCTTGGACGCCCAGTCGTTGAACTTATCCTCGATGGCCGACTGGTCGATGATGCGGCCGTATTCGCCGTAGATCGCCATCACCGCCTCAAAAAACAGATTCTTGCCGGTGCCCTGCGCGCCGTGAAAGATCAGCGCGGTGCGCATTTTCGCGCCCGGATGCTGAACCGGATAGGCCAGCCAGCGCATCACCCAGAGAAAAACCTCAAGATGCGCTTCCTCCTCGTTGCACAGGTATTCGAGCAGCCCCAGCAGACACTCACACGAACCCTGTTTCGGCACGGTGGGCCAGCCGCCCCACAGATTGCAAGTGATACGAGGATCGTTCCCGGGCGGATCGAAACCGACCTCGTCCATGCGCGCCACGCGTTTGATCGCCCGCATGTCACGCCAGCCGTGTTCGGGGATGATGTCCAGCACATCCACCTTGGGCACCAGGATGTGTTCCTGATAATCAAACATGGTGCCCTTGCTGCCGAACACTAGCGCAAAACGCTCGACCGCCTCCTCCAGAGTCAGCATGGATTTCAGGGCTTCGCGCGCCCCTCCCCCCCGCATAGCAGGTTCCGCGCGCGGCATAGCATCGCGCCATTTCAGCGCATCGAGCGCGGCATTGATCTGCTCGGCCAGCGTGACAGGCAGTCCGCTCAACACCAGCAGGTCGTTGTAGTCGGTGAGTTTTTTGCCATCGCGCAGGTCGCGCCCCTCTGCATCGACCGGAAAAGCCGGCTTGATCCAGGACGACTGCTCGAGTCCGGCGGAGGCCTTGGCCGCTTCCGTGCAACCGGGATTGCCGTCGGTCAGATAATCGTCATCCGCACAGAACAACAAACGCAGTGCCGGGCAGGCTTTGGCGATCTCCTTGCCTGCGCGGGCCAAGTTGTTCGCCGAAAACGCGTAGGCCGCCGGATAGCCGGTGGACTCATGCAGGCTGGCGGCGGTGGCATAGCCCTCCGCGATCAGCAGCACGCCGCTGCGCGGCAAATTTGCGATCAGACCGAACGTGCCGCCCATCGCCATACCGGACGGCCAGAATTCCTTGTCGCGGCCAATCTTGGTGCGGCGCGGATGCCCCTTCGCGTAGACGAACTGCAACCCCATGATGCCACCTTTGGTGTCGTGCATGGGGATGACCAGAGCACCGGCTGCCATCTTCAGCCGGTAGAAATTGGAGTCGTCCAGCCCAGTGAGGCGCATGCCGTCGGTACTGTCCGGCATAAGGCGCAGGCCGTGCGCCCGAATCTGTTTGCGGGTCAGGTATTCATGCCCGGATGCCGGCGGGCATTTATTCCACACCGCCCCGGCCCACGATGCCGCACGATTGACTTCGGTCTTGCGAATCTGCGCCAACCGGCGCGTCTCCTCTTGATGTGCGGCACGCAGCGCGCGTTTATCCTCCTCGGTCAGCAGGGCCGCCCGGTCGCCCCCGAATTCGATCCTGGTGTAGCCGTCGTCGTTGCCGTGCCAGACGCCGAAGGATCCGACGATATAGGTTCTGCCGGAATTGGGCGACGTCCATTCGCGAAGGCGAGACCACCCGCGTTTCTCCTGATCCTCGCCCTCCACCTTCCAGCGCTGGATCTTCGCGTCCAGGTTGAGTGGCTTGTCGATGATGAGACCCGCCCCCGCCATCTGCGCGCGTATGTCGTCATCATTCTCCCGGCTCATCGCGCACTCCTGATCGCATCACGAAAGGCTGCATCGAAAGTTGGCTGAAATTCGCGAGCGACCACCTCAACGGCGTTACGTTCGAAGTCGATCACCTTGCGGTAACGCGCCGACTGCACGAAGATGAACATGGCCTTGATGGCGGCGCGATCCAGCCGCTTGTAAATGCCAGGATGCAGATGGGTGGGAGCGCCAACCGGCACGATAAAATAGCCCGTCAACATCATGCGTTTGCCGCGTCCCTTGTAAATTTGCAGGTGCGAGCGCAAAGCGCCCAGCATCTCGCCGATCTCGCGGCGGCTCGGGTTGCCGTAGGCGTCAAGTTTGATGCCGGATCCGGGGATCGCGCGCCAGCCGGACGGCAATCCGCCGAGCGATGCGATCGCCTTCTCGAACGGCTTGTTACCGCGCAGGCCGCCGGTGAAATGCTCCTTGAGTAATACGGCAGGTGCCGTGCCACCCGCAGGCTTGATGTCCTTGAGGCCGATGGTGGCTGTCAGATTCTGCTTGGTGGCCGCAGTAGAAAATGTGGAGTGCGCGACATACGGGCTGGCTGGCTTGAACGCACTGCTCATGTCGGCCAGCAGGCGCTGCTCGACCGATTTCGCCACGCGGGTAATGGCCAGCGCGGTGGCATATGGCAGCTGCTTCTGCCCGATATCGCTCAGGGATCTTTTTAGTTCCTCAACGCCTTCGATACGGACAGTGAACATGGCAGCGGCCTCAGTTGACCTAGTTTAAAACTCCAAAATCTGGACATTCTGCGCGGCGCGGATTACCCGCGATGAGAAAAGCCAGGGAGTACCTTCGATCCGGATTGCGTTGAACCATCCGTTGCACGCGTTGCAAAGGAGTGCAACAGTGTTGATCTGCCACAGCCATCCAGCATCAAGGGGGACGGGGTCATGATGTGCCTTCAAGGCTGCAAGTCTGCACGCTAACCTTCTGACTTTGAATATGACCAAACAGGTCCAGGTACTGAAGGCGAATTTTTGAAGGTATTCCACGTATCTTCCAGTTCTGCACACGCTGAGGCCCTTTGACCAGCTCGAACCCGAGCAGCCGCGCAACATTGGTCGGGCCACCTAATTCATCAATAAGTTGTTTATCAGTTTTCATGGCGAGATATTATAAACACTACGTTTAATCATGGTCAAACAATTTGTTTTACAATGAGTCAACAATTAAAATTATGATGTGCAACATGAACACTGACTTTGAACGCTTACTTGAAGCCGCTAAAAAACTGCATAACTGCAAATCATCGGCAGCTGCTGCACGACTGATCGGAACCTATGATCAGATGCTGACGAACTGGAAATCACGCGGCCTTCCTCGTGCAGATATTATGGATATCGCAAGTAAATTGGGATGCAACCCCTACTGGCTAAGGGATGGAACAGGATCAATGACCGACCCTTTACTGAACGAGAGAATTAAATCTGTTGTCGAATCCATGCAAACCATGCCGACATACAAGATGGATTTACTGGTACAGATATGCAAGACAATGGAAGAGTAATTGATTTGTAGTGCCCAAATTATAAACCCGCTCAGGCGGGATTTTTTATGCCCGGAATAACCAACACAAACAGAATCGCAATAAAAATCAAACAATGTGTTTGCATTTAATTAAACATAGTGTTTATAATTAAATCGGAACACTAAACACATTGACTGCCACACCCACCGAGCAGCATCGTTGTCACACACATACATTACAGAGTGACCGTGCACCATATCATTTCCGGAAAACTCTGATTTTTGAGGAAGAAGATTATGAGCAACTACACCGACGATCTGAGATACACCATCGCAAAGCGCATTCCGGACATGAATCGCGGCTTCAAAATCTGCACTAATTATGGCGATTTTTTCATTGAAGAGAATGAAACTGAGCCAATCACCAAGCTGGTGCGCAAGGCATTCGAAAAGCATTTGAAAATAGCCATGGCAGCAGAGTCAAATCGGAGGCCATCATGAGTGCCTGCGCTTATAACTACACGGTCGCGGTCGTCACTGATCAGTTAGAGCGCACCGACATAGCCATCGCAACTTATCTGAAAAGTTACCCTGACTCAAGCGTGGATGACGCACTGGATGCACTATTTCAATTGGGCATCAACACTTTCCTGACGTGCAGCACGCACACGAAATCGAATATAACAGCCGAGTAATTTATATTCCGGAATTGAGTGAACTCAATGGCGGTTATCTCGCTCTATCCACGCAGGAATGGTTGAGCTATCTATCTAATTTAAAAGAAAAATAAACAATCAGCCAAATCAACAACATCCGCCATGATTGTTTGAATTTATAGCTAAAGGAAGATAGTAGCCTCCCTGCAAAAAAATCCTGCGAAGCTTTTGCATCAAGTTTTATAACGACACTGAAACTGGATCAATCAAATGAACATCATGCCTAGACTGATACGTCACCGCGATGCACCTGCCTACCTGGGCATGTGCCGCGATGTGTTTGACGTATCGGTACGGCCGTTTATCGTTGAAATTCCAATCGGTGGCAGAGGCGTTGCATTTGACCGGATTGACCTGGATGCATGGGCAACCCACCACAAAGAAATTAACGGAAAAAGACCAATCATCAACGGAGAAAAATCATGGCAACAACCAGAACGCGCGGAATATCAATTGAAGCAGACGGATCGCGCACCCTCAACAAAGTCTGCAAAGGTGAACGCATCTTCATCAGACTCGGAAAAGTATCGCAAGACCAGGCAGAACAGCGACTCGCAGACGAAATCAGAAAACGGCAAAGTCAGCATCATCGAGCGGACGCTCGCCCTGTGTTCGCAGACTGCGCAGCGCGTTACCTGACCGAATCGCAACATAAGCGCACAGCTGATCTGCTGGCCTACCACATCACGCTACTACTGCCATTTATCGGCACCATGGATATCGCCCACGTTCACGATGCGACCCTGGAAGAATTCAAAGAATCCAGACGCATGGACGAGGTCAGCCCAACCACCATCAACCGCACCCTGGAAGTCGTGCGCGCGATTCTCAATCGAGCAGCCCGCGCATGGCGCGACGACAACGGCCAACCCTGGCTGATGACAGCACCGCCACTGATCACCATGGAGCAGGAAAATCGCCGCCCGCCACATCCGTTAAGCTGGGAAGAACAGGATGAACTGCTGCCGCTGCTGCCAGCACACTTGCAACCGATGGTACTTTTCGCGATCAACACCGGTCTTCGCGATGAAAACGTGGTCGGTCTGCGCTGGAAATGGGAGCGTCCAGTTCCGGAAGCCGGGCGTAGCGTCTTCATTATCCCGCCAGCAGATTATAAAACAGCAGTCGGGCACGTCGTGATTCTCAACGATGCCGCCTGGCGCATCATTGAGGCTCAACGCGGGAAACATGCCGATTTCGTGTTCACCTATAGCGGACACCGCGTCGACACTATGAACAACAACGGCTGGCAGACTGCTCGCGCAAAAGTCGCGCTGACCGATGTCAGAATCCACGATCTGCGACACACCTACGCCAGCCGACTGAGGTTAGCAGGCGTAGCACAAGAAGATCGCAACGCACTGATGGGACATAAATCCGCATCAATACCTGAACACTACGCCAGCGCCGACATAGGCAGGCTGATTGAGCTATCAAATAAAGCGCTAGATCGGAAAGGCACTCGCACGCTATTGCGCGTAGTAAATGGATAAGGTTGGAAATAGTCGCGCAAAAAGTCGCGCAGATGACTCGCGCAATGAACAAAGGGCTAAGCATCTCTGCCTAACCCTTTGATATTACATCCGAATATGGTGCGCCCGGAGCGATTCGAACGCCCGACCCCTTGGTTCGTAGCCAAGTACTCTATCCAGCTGAGCTACGGGCGCATACTTGAGATTATACACACTAACCTCTAAACTATCTACAACATTTTAAAACTAACTACTGGCGGAGAAGGAGGGATTCGAACCCTCGATTCAGGTTATCCCCGAATGCTCCCTTAGCAGGGGAGTGCCTTCGACCACTCGGCCACCTCTCCGAAGCCGCGCATTATATGGTCGAATGAACCCCCTGTCAAATCATTTTTATGCGATTTCCTGATCGAGTTCAAAAACCTTGTGTAGAACGCGCACAGCCAACTCCAGATACTTTTCGTCGATCACTACGGAAATTTTGATTTCAGAGGTGGAGATCATCTGAATGTTGATCCCCTCTTCTGCCAACGTGCGGAACATTTTGCTGGCAATACCGACATGTGAACGCATACCGACCCCTACAACAGAGACCTTGGCAGCCTTGTCGTCCCCCATCACCCTGCGTGCGCCGATGTGCGGCAAAACCTGATTATTGAGAATACCCATGGTTTTGGCAAATTCATTGCGGTGTACGGTAAATGAAAAGTCCGTTGTGCCATCCACGCCTACATTCTGGATAATCATATCCACATCAATGTTGGCGTCACTTACCGGACCCAAAATCTGATAGGCAATGCCGGGTTTGTCCGGGACACCCAATACGTTGACCTTGGCTTCATCGCGATTAAACGCAATACCGGAAATAATAGCTTGTTCCATTTTATCTGCATCCTCAAAAGTAATCAGTGTGCCTTCGCCTTCTTCTGCAAAACTCGACAACACGCGCAACTTAACCTTATATTTACCCGCGAATTCCACCGAACGAATTTGTAGTACTTTGGAACCCAGACTTGCCATTTCCAGCATTTCCTCAAAGGTAATGCTTTTCAGGCGGCGTGCTTCGGGAACCATCCGCGGATCCGTGGTGTAAACCCCGTCCACATCGGTATATATCTGACATTCGTCTGCGCGCAAAGCAGCAGCAATCGCCACACCCGTAGTGTCAGAACCGCCGCGCCCCAAAGTGGTGATATTGCCGCCCTTGTCCATTCCCTGAAAGCCCGCCACCACGACCACGCAATCATTCTCAAGATCATTGCGTATACTTTGTTCGTCGATACTGATAATACGTGCCTTGGTGTGGGCATCATCGGTCAAAATCTTGACCTGACCGCCCGTGTAACTTTTAGCGTTAAGGCCCAGTTCTTTGAGTGCCATTGCCAGCAACGCGATGGTGACCTGCTCGCCCGTAGAAATAAGCACATCCAGTTCACGCGGATCAGGAATGGCCTGAATTTCATGCGCCAATCCGATCAATCGATTCGTTTCACCACTCATCGCCGACAGTACCACCACTACCTGATGACCCTTGGCCTTGAATTTTGCGACACGCCTCGCGACATCCTTGATGCGCTCGGTACTGCCGACTGAGGTACCACCGTACTTTTGGACTATTAACGCCACGATATTTACCCGAGTTAAAAAATATGCTCATTTTAACGCAACTTAATAAAAATAACGAGCGCGGATGCATAGCGGATGCATAAACGAATTGTTTCAAATTAAAAGATGCCGGACATGAGTGCAATATTACCGGGATCGGCACGCATGCCGAATTACCGGCAAAACGCGATGTATCTGCGCTGTGACACAGCATACCGTTCACAATCAGCCAAAATGCAAGTCCATAACCGCTTTAAGGTTGACGTAATGCCGCGAATGCCCTAAATTGCAATATCCACAATTCATCAATCTTCAGGAGATCAACATGGCAGTTCTCGTAGGCAAGGCAGCACCAGACTTTACCGCCGCTGCGGTAATGGGCAACAATGAAATGAATGGCTCGTTCAATCTGAAGAGTTTCATTGCAGGAAAAGCTGCCGTAGTATTTTTCTATCCGCTGGATTTCACCTTTGTTTGTCCATCCGAGTTGATCGCTTTTGATCACCGCCTGGCTGAATTCAAGAGCCGTGGCGTAGAAGTGATCGGCGTGTCAATTGATTCACAATTCACCCATCTGGCCTGGAAAAATACACCTGTAAACAAGGGGGGTATCGGCCAGGTAGGTTATCCGCTGGTAGCTGACATCAAGCATGAAATCTGCAAGGCGTATGACGTGGAACTGGAAGGCGCCGGCGTTGCACTGCGCGGCTCTTTCCTTATCGACAAGACCGGCGTGGTGATGCATCAGGTTGTCAACATGCTGCCACTGGGTCGCGATATCGACGAAATGCTGCGCATGGTAGACGCGCTGCAATTTTTTGAAGAACACGGCGAAGTTTGCCCGGCAGGCTGGAAAAAAGGCAAGGCTGGCATGAATGCGTCAACTGAAGGTGTTGCTCAGTATCTGGCTGATCACGCAGAAAAATTGTAATACCCGTTCCTGTTAGCAGCCAGTATGCCGGGCACTGAGTCCCGGCACACGGGTAGCGAAGCGCTATTGCATTGATTAAGGTCCGACGGTGATTTTTTGTATCGGGGCAAAGTTGCCATTCGTAGCACCATCATCCCAGTAACGTATGCGGTACTCACGAACTTCAGGCGTGCCGGCAATAAACAAGGGACGCTCATCATAATAGGGCTTGCTCATGACGATGGCCAAAAATTCCCATTCACCGTTGTTGCGACGACTTTCGATATAAACCCCGTCGTGCCCGTGTTTGGTAAAGGGGATATTGACCCGCTCGTTATCATCGCCTCGATCAAGCACCAGCGAATAGTCAGGCACAGCGTAACTGGCACTACTCAGCTTGCCGATAATACCCAGATCCTGGCCGATTGACTCTGTGTAACCTTTGCTCAGTTTGATACGCTGTACTTCATTGAAAAGACGGGGCAGCACGCCGGGCGGACATTCAGCGGGTGCCTGTTCACAAGATACCGGTGTGGGCAGTCTGCAAATGGAACCATTACCCATGGCGATCAGATCCCGATAGGCGGTAGCTTCCAACGCATTTTGCAGCATCGCAGGATACCAGTATTGCAATATCCACAAATAATACATAAGCCCGGCCAGACTGGCGGCAAGTTGATCCGCGCTAAGCCCGACTTGATCTGCATGAGCTTTCAGTTTAGCCATATAGTTATTGAGCCAGACAATCTTATCCGCTGACGCTTTAGGGAAGTACGCTTGATTTGCCACGGTATTGCTCTCCTCTATCATTAAACTGCGAAGACGCCCGATTCGACGGTGCGTGGATGAGCAGTTTACGCACATGAAAAATTATGTCTATCAGCCAAATGCTGAAATTTTTTAGGGAAAAGGACGAGTGCAATGCAGCACAGCGCCTCGATCTGCGAGTAGCAAAATTCATTCTATTTTGCAGACTGTCCGCTATGCTGACGAGACGACCCGCTACGGAGACAAGACTGCCCGCTATGCTGACGAGACGACCCGCTATGGAGACAAGACTGCCCGCTATGCTGACGAGACGGCCCGCTCCGGGGGTAAAACTACCCGCTATGCTGACGAAACGGCCCGCTCCGGGGGTAAAATTGCCCGCTATGGTGGCAAGACTGCCCGCTCTGTGGGCAAGACTGCCCGCTATGGTGGCAAGACTGCCCGCTCTGTGGGCAAGACTGCCCGCTATGCTGGTATGACTGCCGGGTATGGCGGCAAAGGTATCTGCTATGAGAACCGTCTGTTCCACATAGCTGGCAGAGGTATTGGCATAGCCGGTAAAGGTATTACCATAGCGGGCAAAGGTATTGGCAGTGCGGGCAAAGGTATTGGCATAGCCGGTAAAGGTATTACCATAGCGGGCAAAGGTATTGGCATCGCTGACAGCAGTGCCGGCAGTGTTGTCTGAGGTATTGGCATCGCTGACAGCGGTACCGGCATAGCGATCAGTCTTATCCTTATAGTGATCAGTCTTTTCCTTATAGCGGGCAGTCTTATCCTTACAGCCGTCAGTCTGCGCCGCACCCGGCGTATTCACGTCAACATACGACGCCGTCAATTAAAGCTATCCGGTATTTATGCCGGCATGCAGAAAATTCCGGCAAACGAAGTCAGCCGCCACGCAAACCAGGCTGGCTATCACGGCTGATTCCTGAAAAATCAGCATCAATAGTGACGGTTCGCTGATCCACACCTCAGGACGACTGAAGCAACACTTGCGCCGATTTGCAAAATACACGGTAAGATACCTCCCTGTTATTAACTTGCCGCTTCATCATGTCCTGGTTTCTCACCAATCTTATCAGTGCCTTTTTCCTGCCGCCGCTGAGCTTGCTGCTCATTTTGCTATTGGGTATGGCATTTTATTCACGCCATCCGAACACATCGAGATATTTAATCTTTTTCTCATTTGTTTTGCTTTGGCTGGCAGCGACACCTTATTTTGCAGAAAGCGCACTACAGCTGATCGAATCGAACACGGCACCGCTCAATCCGGCTACGGCGCATGCGGAAGCGATCGTCATTCTGGGCGGCGGCACTTATTTTCATGCGCCGGAATACGCGAATCAGGACACCGTCAGCGCCTTAACACTGGTACGTTTACGCTATGCTGCCCGATTACAGCGCGAGTTTCAGCTGCCGATACTGGTCACAGGTGGCAAGCCACTGGGCAACAGCACCTCAGAAGCACAACAAATGCGCGGCGTGCTGCAACAGGACTTTCAGGTTCCGGTACGCTGGACGGAGGATCGCTCTGACAATACCTTTGAAAATGCCCGCAACGCTTACGCTATTTTGCACCAGGCAGGCATAGTCAAAATCTTTCTGGTTACCCACGCGTGGCATATGTTACGGGCAACTGCCGCCTTCCGTCAGGCCGGATTTGAGGTTATCGAAGCCCCCACTGCTTTCACAACACGCTATCAAACTGACTTACTGGCTTTCATTCCTAACGCAGAATCACTACGAGATAGTAAAATACTCATACATGAAGTGATAGGCTGGCTCTGGTATCGGGCAAAATCATACATGCATGCTTAAATTACAAAGGGATATCATGAAAGCACGCGTCAAATGGGTAGAACAGGTTTCTTTTCTGGGTGAAACTGAAAGCGGTCATGCCGTTTTAATGGATGCAGCACCGGCCGCAGGTGGTCGCAACCTTGGACCTCGTCCGATGGAAATGCTGCTGCTGGGCGCAGGCGGATGTACCAGCTTCGATGTCATTAGCATACTGAAAAAAAGCCGGCAAGCCGTTACCGATTGTTATGTTGAAATTGACGCGGAGCGCGCGGAAACCGACCCCAAGGTCTTTACCAAAATACATCTGCATTTTGTCATCAAAGGGCGGGCCATCAAGCCGGAGCTGGTTGAAAAAGCAATTAAACTGTCTGCTGATAAATACTGCTCAGCTTCCATTATGCTGGGAGCGACGGCAGCCGTGACGCATGACTTTGAAGTTATTCAGGAAACGAACTAAATCACCATGAGCCAGGTTTTTCTTTACGACACCACACTTCGTGATGGCACACAGCGCGAAGATATTTCGCTGTCCGTTGACGACAAACTCGCCATCGCAAAACGTCTGGCTGATTTTGGCATCCATTATATCGAAGGTGGCTGGCCGGGTTCAAACCCGAAAGACGCTGAATTTTTCGCCCGCGCAGCAAAATTGGAGCTGGGTTCGGCAAAACTGGCCGCTTTCGGCCGCACCCGCCAGAAAAATCTGCGCTGCGATCAGGATAGCAATCTGCAGGCGCTACTCGCCGCCGCTACCCCTGTCGTGACCATGGTCGGAAAAAGTTCGGATTATCACGTCAAGCTGGTACTAGCTGCCAGCCTTGAGGAAAATCTTGCCATGATCCGCGACAGCGTGGCTTATATAAAGGCCAAGGGGCGTGAAGTCATGTTCGACGCAGAACATTTCTTTGACGGATTCCTGGCCAACAAGGAATACGCGTTGGCGACTTTACAGGCGGCCGCTGATGCCGGCGCCGACTGGCTGGTCTTGTGCGAAACCAATGGTGGCAAACTCCCCTGGGAAATTGAAGAAATCGTACGTGAGACAGCAAGGCAGATTAAAACGCCACTCGGCGTGCATTGCCACAATGACAGCGACTGCGGTGTGGCGAATACGCTGTCCGCCGTGCGTGGCGGCTGTACTCAGGTCCAGGGCACAATTAACGGCTATGGCGAACGCGTCGGCAATGCCAATATGAGCAGTATCATCCCCAATCTGCAACTTAAAATGGGCCTGCCTGTAGTCAAACCCGAGCAACTCTGTGAGCTCACTTCACTTGCCCATTATGTCGCCGAAGTAGTCAATCTGAAACACGACAAACACGCGCCTTACATCGGCTACAGTGCTTTCGCGCACAAAGGCGGCATCCATGTTGCCGCGATCCTCAAAGCCGCAGATACCTATCAGCATATCGCCCCGGCACTGGTGGGCAACCAAATGCGCTCGGTCATCTCTGAGCTGTCCGGACGCGGCAATATCCAGCTTCAGGCGAAGAGTCTGGGCATAGATCTTAATAATGAAGATGCGCAGCGTTTACTGACCCACATCAAACATCTGGAGCATCAGGGTTTTACCTTTGAAGCAGCCGAAGCCAGCGTGGAATTGATGCTGCATCGCCTGCGCTCGGATTACAGGCAGCCCTTCGAACTGATTGATTATTTCGTGATTACCGAGCGCCGTCAGAGTCGCGGCCTGTTATCCGAGGCGACCGTCAAGGTCAAGGTCGACGGAATTATCAAATTTGTTGCTGCTGAAGGTAACGGGCCTGTCAATGCCCTCAGTTGCGCATTGCGCAGCGGATTGGAGGATGTTTATCCGGTGCTGAAAACCGTACGCCTGATCGACTATAAGGTACGCATTCTGGATAGCGGCAGCGGCACTTCAGCGCAAATACGCGTGCTGATTACTTTTCAGGGCGGAGGACATATCTGGACTACCGTCGGTGCCAGCGCCAACATCATTGATGCCAGCTGGCATGCGCTGTCCGACAGTCTCGAATATGCGCTGGTCAAACTACACAGTAAGGGGTAAGAAGGAAGGGAGAATACCTGCAAGGAGTGGGCCGTGCGGCACCCGAAGCCTGCGCTTCGACCGCTACGCACGGGGGAAGATAAAAATCTCGTCCGATATATGGTGACGGCTAGATTGGCGCGTGCGGCGGTATAAGTAATGGCATCCATGCTAGACGCCAAATAGGTACGCATTACTGTACATTAAAGACAGGAGCCTGTCCGATCGATAAGCAAATCAGCTCATTCGACCGCACCAGTCACGGGCGAACTGTCCTGCCACCCGCCCGCTGCGTGAGCCGCGCGACAGCGACCATTGCAGCGCGGCACGGCGCACTTCAGCCGTCAATCCGCCCTGCCAGCCGTAATGCTGCAACCAGCGCGCGGCAATTTCCAGATACTCGTCCTGACTGAACGGATAAAAAGAAATCCATAAACCAAAGCGCTCGGACAAGGACACTTTTTCTTCGACACTTTCGGCAGGATGAATTTCATCGCCGACATAGCTGGTCGCCAGATTGTCCGCCATGTAGTCCGGCATCAGGTGGCGTCTATTTGATGTGGCATAGATCAGCAAATTATCTGAGAACGCCACCAGATCGCCATCAAGGGCTGCTTTGAGCGTCTGATAGCCATCCTCTTCCGCATTGAACGACAGATCGTCGCAATACAAAATAAAACGCTCAGGCCGTCCCTCTACCAACCCGACAATCAGTGGCAGATCCACCAGCCCCTGTTTGTCAATTTGAATGACGCGCAGGGATTGTCCCGCATATTCATTCAGCAATGCCTTCACCAGTGATGACTTGCCCGTTCCACGCGCGCCGGATAACAGCACATTATTCGCTGTACCGCCCCGGACAAACTGCAATGTATTTTGCGCAATGCGTTTTTTCTGATCGTCGATACCTGACAGATCAGCCAAGGCAATGCGCTGAAAATTGGCAACCGGTCGCAAAGCGTGTTGATGATGATCCCAGCGAAAAGCTGCTGCCGCCTGCCAGTTTGGCGCTTGCGCCTGCGCACCGGGCAGTATATTTTCCAGACGGGACAACAACCCTTCGGCACGGGTTAAGAATTGATTAAGTTGATTCATGTGTGAATTAGCTGCGATAGCTGGCGTTGATCTTCACGTAATCGTAGGAAAAATCACAAGTCCACAACGTCGCATTCACGTCACCTCGATTGAGCACCACGCGAATGGTGATCTCAGCCTGCTGCATCACGCGCTGACCGTCTTCTTCCCTGTAACTTAGTGCTCTGCCGCCATTCTCAGAGACCAGCACCTCATCCAGATACAGTTGTAATGCGGATACATCCAGATCATCCACGCCCGCATAACCTATCGCCGCGAGTATCCGCCCCAGATTAGGATCGGACGCGAAAAAGGCCGTTTTAACCAGCGGTGAATGGGCAATGGCATAGCCGATTTTCCTGCACTCCTCATCGCTGCGCCCGCCTTCAATTGCAACCGTGATGAATTTGGTCGCGCCTTCACCATCGCGCACAATGGCTTGCGCCAGAAAAATTGCCACCTCGGAAACCGCATCCAGCAAAGCTGAATAAGCGCTGCTGTCACTTGAACTGATTTCAGGCAAAGCGGATTGTCCGGTTGCTATCAGCATCAAGGAATCATTGGTAGAGGTGTCGCCATCCACAGTGATGCAATTGAAGGAACGGTTGGCAGCTACCCGTACCAGCTCTTGCAACAGCGGCTGCGCAATGGCGGCATCTGTCGCGATGTAGCCTAGCATCGTCGCCATATTCGGATGGATCATGCCGGAGCCTTTGGCGATACCGGTAATCGTCACCGTCACGCCGTCAATCTCAAGCTGTTTTGAAATCGCTTTCGCAACGATATCCGTGGTCATAATGGCAGCGGCGGCATCGAACCAGTTATCTGCGCGCATATTGGCCACTGCGGCGGGCAGCCCTGCGGCAATTTTAGCCACCGGCAGCGGCTCCATAATCACGCCAGTCGAAAACGGCAATATTTGCGTCGTTTTACAACCCAGCAAGCCTGCCAGTGCGGCACAAGTGCTGCGTGCATCCTGCAAACCCTGCTCGCCCGTCCCTGCATTGGCATTACCGGTATTAACCACCAGTGCGCGTATGCCATCCGCATGAATTTGAGTCTCACGCAAGCGTTCGTTATCCCCCTCGCCAGCTTGCAGGAGAGGGCTGGGGAGAGGGGAATGTGCATGGCGATTTGCATCATTGCCATGTACGTTAGCCAGATGTTCTTTTGCCACGATTACCGGTGCTGCGCAAAAGCGGTTTTTTGTGAAGACCCCGGCGACTCGTGCGCCTTCACATAACTGAATTACCAGTAAATCCTTACGGTCTTCACGCTTGATATTTGCCTCGGCAATACCCAGCAAAACACCGGCGACGGGCAACAATTGTTCTGCCACAGGCAGGCTCAGATTAACGGGCATGAGATTTTACCTTTTGATGACAACAAATAACGGGCAGCTGGCGTGTAAAATTACTCAAATCAACTCAAATTTCCATGACACTGTTTGTATTTTTTGCCCGAACCGCAAGGGCAAGGATCATTGCGCCCGATCTTTCTTCCATCACGTATGAACGGCAACGACTCTTCATCTTCAGCATCCGTATCAGCCAGGGCCTCTTCATAGTCGGCATGATGATACTGCACATTTTCAAGCGCCGGTGTCTCTTCAATTTCCTCAGCTTCCGCCTCGCTGCGCACCTGCACGGTCATCAATACCTGAGTGACTTCGCGTTTGATCACATCCAGCATGGAAGAGAAAAGTTCAAAAGCTTCACGTTTATATTCCTGCTTGGGATTCTTTTGCGCATAGCCGCGCAGATGTATTCCTTGTCGCAGGTGATCCAGCGCTGACAAATGCTCACGCCAATGCAAGTCGACATTTTGCAGCATGATGGAACGCTCATAATGATGCATCCCCTCACTGCCTACCAGTGCAACCTTGGCCTGATACTGCTCAGTCGCCTCAGCCAGAATACGCGTACGCAAGCCGGCTTCGTTCAGATGATTATCAGTTTCCAGCCAGTACGCCAGGGGCAAATCCAGCCTGAATTCAGCAGCCAGTAATTTTTCCAGCCCTTCAACATCCCACTGTTCTTCCATGCTGTGCGGCACGATATACTGACTGATGGTGTCGTCCAGCACGCTGTCGCGCATGCCCTGAACAGTTTCAGTAATATCATCGCTTTCCAGCAATTCGGTACGCTGCTGATAGATCACCTTGCGCTGGTCATTAGCGACATCGTCGTATTCAAGAATCTGTTTACGCATATCGAAATTGCGCGCCTCAACCTTACGCTGGGCATTTTCAATCGCTCTTGTTACCCACACATGCTCAATCGCCTCGCCTTCGGGCAATTTGAACTTATTCATGATGGCAGCGACACGATCCGAGGCAAAAATGCGCAGCAGCGGATCTTCCAGTGACAAATAGAAGCAACTCGATCCGGGATCTCCCTGACGACCGGAACGACCGCGCAACTGATTATCTACGCGGCGCGATTCGTGACGTTCCGTACCGATAATGTGCAGACCACCACTTTGCAGCACTTGCTCATGCACCAGTTTCCATTCAGCTTTGAGCTGCGCTATGCGCGCTGCTTTGCCCGTTTCATCAAGGCTGTCATCGTCATGAACCGCTTCGAGTTGCCTTTCAATACTGCCGCCCAGCACGATATCTGTACCACGTCCGGCCATATTGGTCGCGATGGTCACCATTTTCGGCTGCCCGGCTTGGGCTACAATCTCCGCTTCACGCTCATGCTGCTTGGCATTGAGCACCTGATGCGGCATTTTTTCCTTCTCCAGCAGACCTGACAACAATTCGGAATTCTCAATCGACGTCGTGCCTACCAGCACCGGCTGGCCCCGCTCGTAACAATCCTTGATATCGACAATCACCGCACGGTATTTTTCCATCGCAGTGAGATACACTTTGTCCATCCTGTCTTTACGGATGGTTGGACGATTGGGCGGAATGATCACCGTTTCCAGATTGTAAATCTGCTGGAATTCGTAAGCTTCAGTATCTGCCGTACCAGTCATGCCGCCCAGCTTCTTGTACATACGGAAGTAATTCTGGAAGGTAATCGAGGCCAGCGTCTGATTTTCCTTCTTGATTTCCACCCCTTCTTTTGCTTCGACAGCCTGATGCAGCCCGTCAGACCAGCGTCGTCCTGCCATCAGACGACCGGTATGCTCATCGACGATAACCACCTCACCATCCTGTACCACATAATTCTGATCCTTGTGATACAAGGCATGCGCGCGCAAGGCGGCATACAGGTGATGTATCAGTGAAATATTTGCCGCGTCATACAAGCTGCCGTTGACTGGCAGAAGTCCGGCTTCAGTGAGGATATTTTCAGCGTGCTCATGGCCGATTTCCGATAAAAGAATCTGATGATTTTTCTCATCGACTGAATAATCCCCGGGCCCCTCTTCCTCCACCTGCTTCACCAGCTGTTTGACCAGTTGGTTAATTTTGACATAGACATTCACATCGCCTTCAGCCTGGCCGGAAATAATCAGCGGCGTACGCGCTTCGTCGATCAGAATGGAATCCACTTCATCCACGATGGCGTAGTTCAGCTTGCGCTGAAAACGTTCATCCCTATGGCTTGCCATATTATCGCGCAGATAATCAAAGCCGAATTCGTTGTTGGTACCGTATGTGATATCTGATGCATAAGCCTGCTGCTTTTCGTCTGATGGCATTTGCGAGACAATCACACCAACGCTCAAACCCAGAAAACGGTAGAGTTTACCCATCCATGCGGCATCGCGCCCGGCCAGATAATCATTCACCGTCACCACATGCACGCCCAAACCCGAGATCGCATTCAGGTAAACAGGCAAGGTCGCCATCAGCGTTTTACCTTCACCGGTGCGCATTTCGGCAATTTTTCCGTAATGCAGCACCATTCCGCCTATCATCTGCACATCATAATGGCGCATGCCAAGTGCACGGCTACCCGCTTCGCGTACCACGGCAAAAGCCTCGGGAAGCAAGGCTTCCAGCGTTTCACCCTGACTAAAACGTTGCCGGAAGCTGTCTGTTTTACCGCGCAATTGCTCATCAGAGAGTTTTGCGATATCAGCTTCCAGCTTGTTAATTTCCTTAACCGTCGCGCGATATTGCTTGAGCAGACGATCGTTACGACTACCGAAAATACTTTTTAGCGTTTTTGAAATCATTTTTCTCAATCAACAGGCAAAATGGATTACCCCACTTCGCAAATATAAATTATCACAATCAATTAGTTAACTTAACAATCAGACATACGATCAACGCTACCACTAAAATTGCAGCGCAATTCTTACGTTATTTTACTCATATTACCATACTGAGCCCTGCTATCTGCATGTACAGGCAACATGAGCTATCCGCCACACTAGGCACGGTTACAAAAAGTAACTTTCACTTTGCCCGGCATTGAAACTAGCATAAGATCGGGGCTTGAACATTACAATGAGTGAACAACCCTCGTGTCACAACGTTTTAAAGCGCTGATAAACAACAGCCCGGAACTGCACTCCCTGCTTGAGACTGTGCATAAACTATCTGATTTACAGCAACATTTCGTCAATGTTGCGCCGGTTTATTTCGCACAAAGCAGTCAGGTGCTGGGGCTGCGCCAAGGCACGCTGAGCATTGCCACAACCAACGGCACGCTCGCTGCAAAATTACGTCAACTTTCACCGGAACTCGTCAGCAAACTGCAAAACAGGGGATGCGAGGTTAGCGCAATCAGGGTCAAGGTACAAATAAGCTATGCCCCTCCAGTACATGCGCCAGCGCCGCGCATGTTGAGCAACGTAGCGCAACATCAACTTCAGGCACTCAGCCTGAGCATGACGGATTCACCATTGAAACTGGCACTGGAGAAGTTTTCGCATAAATAATGTGCGGATTGTCATTTGCCGGATTAAAATCTGGCCTACAGTAACTAAAGCAACACCTGTAACGCCACCAGCACATAGCGCTCAAGCACAAACAGCAAAATGAATACCAGCATTAACAGCACCATAAAGCGCACGGTTCGCCAGGCAAAGTTGAGATAGCCGCGATTGCCGGTAAAGATGTACATAGCACCCGATAGCACCAGCAGCAAGGTTGCCAGCACCAGTATCAAACGCAGGATCAACACTCCACCACCTCCGAATTGTAGGCGCGCAATGCGCGCACATCGCTATGCTGCCTGCTTGCGTAAAAATTCAGGAACTGCCGCGTCATCTTCAAACGTGACAAACTCCCAGGCACTTTCATCCTGAAGCAATTCACGCAGCAAGGCATTATTCAGGGCATGGCCTGATTTAAAACCTGAAAAAGCACCTATCACCGCATGACCCAGCAAATATAAATCACCGATTGCATCCAGCACCTTATGCTTAACGAATTCATCTTCGAAACGCAGGCCATCCGCATTCAATACACGATACTCGTCCATGACAATGGCATTATCTAAACTGCCACCCAGGGCCAATCCCTGCGCGCGCATGCTTTCCACATCCTGCATAAAACCGAAAGTACGTGCACGACTGATATCACGAATATAAGTTTGTTCATTCAAATCCACCGTGACATGCTGCCTGGAACCGGCAAAAACCGGGTGGGCGAAATTGATGGTGAAAGTCAGCTTATAACCATTATAGGGTTCAAATCTGACCCATTTATCGCCCTGCACAACTTCAACCATTTTTTTGATGCGAATAAATTTTTTAGCCGCGGCCTGCTCGACGATGCCTGCAGATTGCAGCAAAAATATAAAGGTACCGGCACTACCATCCATGATCGGCACTTCCGCACCATCCATTTCAACAATCGCATTATCAACGCCCAGTCCTGCCAAGGCAGACATCAAATGCTCAATCGTAGCAATCCGCACCCCGTTCTGCTCCATGCAGGTGGAGAGCCGCGTGTCATGCACCAGATGCGCACACGCCTGAAGCGCCTCAACAGGCTTTACATCCACCCGGCGAAACACAATCCCGCTGTTAATCTGCGCCGGACGCAAAGAGAGCGTGACTTTTTCACCACTATGCAAGCCTACACCCGTTACGCTGACGGAAGTTTTCAACGTGCGCTGTCTGACCATTGGGTTCTTAAAAGCGATTTTCATGGCTTGATTCTAGCATACCGGATAAGAGACAGTTTTATTTTGATCAGGGCATTCAATTACCCGTCTTCAATAACAGTTTTTCCGCGTAAAAACCTACTATCGACAGCTGATATCAAATATTATCCGGAAAACTGCATTCTGTTTCACTTGCTGTGCAGCTTGAGCATCGCAGCCTCGACTTTACCTTCTACCACCAGTGAAGCAACATGCAAAGACTGCTGCATGGCCTCCTCGATCAATTCGCGTTCGTTCGTGCGCGGATCGTTCAACACATAATTGACCACCTGAGCGCGATCACCGGGATGCCCTATACCTAAACGCAAGCGCCAGAAATCACGAGTGCCAAGTTGAGCAATAATATCTTTCAGGCCGTTGTGCCCGCCGTGCCCGCCGCCCAGTTTCAAGCGTGCAATCCCCGGCTGTAAATCCAGTTCGTCATGAACCACTAAAATCTCGGCAGGCAGTATCTTATAAAACTGCGCCAGCGCAGCCACCGCGCGCCCGGACAGATTCATGAAAGTCTGCGGTTTTAGCAAATGAATTTCATGCATGTGCAAATGGCCACGTGCTGCTAAACCATGAAACTTAGCTTCAGGTTGAAAGTTAATACTTTCCCGGTGTGCGAATTCATCCATCCACCAAAAACCGACATTGTGGCGTGTAGTTTCATATTCGCGCCCGGGGTTACCCAGACCGACAATTAAGCGTAGTTGGCTCATCTAATCTATATCTCGCGCAAGCGTTCGTTTGCCTCATCACCCGCAAGCGGGAGAGGATTGAGGAAAGAGAAACGGGCATGGACAAATCACTACGCCCGTTATTTAACTCGTAAAAAAACCCGCTATGCCAAGCAAGAGCGGGTTTTCAAAGAAAAACGACTGTTATTTCTTGGCTTCAGCTTCAGCAGCAGCTTCAACTGCACCACGCGGCACATGAACTGTCGCTACAACGGCTTCTGCTGTGTGTGTGCCATGTGCTGCCAGTTCTACGCCCAAAGGCAACACCAGATCGGTCAGATGGATCGAATGACCCAGTTCAAGTACAGCCAGATCAACTTCAATGTGTGCCGGCAAATCAGCAGGCAAACAGGTTACATCCACATCGATCATCACGTGGCTGATTTTACCGCCGCCGGTTTTAACACCGGGTGCGATTTCTGCATTGATAAAATGCAATGGCACTTTGATATGAATTTTCTTGGACAGATCAACGCGCTGAAAGTCCAGATGCTGAACTTGCTGGCGGAAAGGGTGATTCACAAAAGCGCGCAATTGCACAGCTTGTTCCTGACCATCCAGTGTCATGGTCAGCACAGAAGCGTGAAATGATTCTGCACGCAACTTGTAATACAATTCATTGTGATTCATTTCGATCATGACTGCATCGCCTGAACCGTAGACTACACCAGGAATGAAACCGGCTTTACGCAGACGGCGGCTCGCACCCGTACCTTGCGTTTTGCGTGTTGTTGCGTTAAATGTTGTTGTCATTTTTACTTCTCCAATTGAGAATCGACCGCGACCAGTCAATCCAAACAAGCAGCAACCAACATGGCTGCCGCCAACGGGCATGGCAAAAGCCGGCCCTGATATTTTACTATGCTCACTCCTGCCCCTTCCCTCAAGCAGGTGGGCAGGAATGTCAATTTCACATTAATCTTTATTCAGTAAACAGCGAACTGACAGACTCTTCGTTATTGATGCGTCGTATCGTTTCGGCCATCAACTCTGCGGTGCTCAACTGACGGATGCGGCTGCAATTTTTCGCAGCTTCCGACAAAGGTATCGTGTCTGTGACAACCAGCTCGTCAATCGCAGAAGCTTCAATACGCTCAATCGCAGGCCCTGACAGAACAGCATGAGTACAGTAAGCCAGAACACGCGTCGCACCCTTTTCCTTCAGTGCTTTTGCCGCTTCACACAGGGTATTGGCTGTATCAACCATGTCATCCATGATCAGACAAGTACGTCCGGATACTTCACCGATGATATTCATCACCTTGGCCACGTTATGACGGGGACGGCGCTTGTCGATAATAGCCAGATCCGCATCCATCTGTTTGGCCAGCGCACGCGCGCGCACCACGCCGCCCACATCAGGCGATACGACAATCAGATTGGCATAATTCTGACGCCATACGTCAGCGAGCAAAATCGGGCTGGCGTAAATATTATCCACAGGAATATCAAAGAAACCCTGAATCTGGTCTGAATGCAAATCCATGGTCAACAAGCGGTCCACACCGGCACTGGTGAGCATGTCTGCTACCAGCTTAGCGGTAATCGCAACGCGCGCTGAACGCGGGCGCCTGTCCTGACGCGCATAGCCGAAATACGGCATTGCGGCGGTAATCCGGCCTGCTGAAGCACGCTTCAACGCATCAGCCATCACCATAATTTCCATCAAATTATCATTAGTCGGTGCGCAGGAGGATTGCAGAATAAACACATCCTTACCGCGCACATTCTCAAGAAGTTCAACCATGACTTCGCCGTCGGAAAAACGCGCGACAGTCGCACGTCCCAGCGTGATATCCAGCTGCTGCGCTACCGCTTCAGCCAGCTTAGGATTGGCATTGCCAGTGAACACCATCAAGCTATCGTAGGACACGTGAACCCCTTTAAAAAATAAAAACGAAAAGGGCACCTATGTGCCCTTATTGTGGCTGAGGAGGTAGGGATCGAACCTACGAATGACGGGATCAAAACCCGTTGCCTTACCACTTGGCGACTCCCCAATTACCTAGTCCGGCACCCAATCAAACAACGGATGCCTTAATAAACCTTGTACTGCTACGCCCTGCATGCCTTCCGGCATTTTCTTCAAAACAGTTTCTGCATCTAGCCGAGTATTAAATTCGGCAAAAACACATGCGCCCGAACCTGTCATCATCGCTTTTGCATACTGACCCAACTCGGCAAGGTAGCTTGCAACTTCCGGATACATTCTGCATACAACAGCCTGAAGATCATTTCTCAACAGTTCTGTTCTGAGGGCGCGCATTATCAACGAAACAGAGTCTCTTGTCAAATCAGAATGTGCAAATATTTTTGCAGTGGGCACATGAACAGGTGGAAACAGCACCACATACCAGTTTTCAGGCAGCTCATATGCCTGTAATTCTTCACCCACACCTTCGGCAAAAGCATTCTCGCCAAACACAAAAACCGGCACATCAGCGCCCAATTGCAGCCCCAACTGCATCAGCTTTTCGCGAGATAAATTCAACTGCCACAAGCGGTTAAGTGCAATCAATGTTGTCGCCGCATCGGAGCTTCCGCCCCCTAACCCTCCCCCCATCGGGATATGTTTCTCCAGCGTAATATTTACCCCCGAACGGCACCCGGTTTCTTTTTGCAACAGTCGTGCGGCACGGACACAAAGATCCTGCTCCTCGGGCACCGCTTCAATAATATTGTTGCGATGAACCACGCCATCAGTGCGCAAGTCAAAATGCAGCATATCGTTTAAATCAACAAATCGAAATAAGGTCTGCAATAAATGCAGCCCGTCTTCGCGTCGTCCGGTGACATGCAGAAACAGATTTAATTTAGCCGGTGCAGGACAAGACAGGGAGAACTCCTCCCCCCTTCCCTCTTCCCTCTTCTCCCTTATCATTTTTCTTTCCATTCCCATTCGTCTATCAGCAGAGTCAGTTGCAAATCATTACGGGACAGTTGCAGTCGTTTTGGCAGACTGTCCGCCTTGTCCCCAGCAAAGCCAAGATAACGCACTTCCCAGCCATCCTGAGCAAGTTGCGTAATTCGCCCCAGCGCATCGCGCTCAAGCTGCACAGCGCCTTCTGCGGGCAACCCCAACACCCATTGATGCAGACTATTCAATTGCAACCGCCAGCCCAGCACTTGCATCATCAGCGACTCAACGTCGCTATCCTGATAGTGCCGCCCTCCGTCATCCAGCGTTGCATGATCCTCGTCGCGATAAATGCGTGCTGCCGTCTGACCTAACGGCGTGAGCAGCAGTATCTCGTCAGTTTGTGCCTGATGCGTCCACCGCAAGCTGGCTGAATCTCGCACCCCGTTGTGCCTGACTGAAATACGCCCGTTCATCGCGAACGCGACAGACTCATATTGTGCCGGACGCACAGCAACCGGTTGCGATGCACAGCCGCCCAGCAGAAAAGAAATCAGCAGCCAGCATAGAAAGCGCATCAAGGTACAAACCGCTTCATCACAGCCTTGAGCGGATCGCTATCAGGATGAGCCTTGAGACTGTCCTGCCAAACTCTGGCAGCTTCCGCCTTTTCTCCCTGCGCCCACAGCGCTTCGCCCAGATGTCCTGCAATTTCAGGATCGGGATTAGCCGCAAAAGCACGCCGCAACATCGCCACACTGTCAAGCAGACGACCGCTGCGATAATAGCCCCAGCCTACGCTATCCATGATGGCAGGATCCTCAGGCGACAAAACCAGTGCTTTTTCGACCAGGCTAACCGCTTCTTTAATATGCACCTTGCGTTCCAGCAAACTATAACCTAACGCATTATAGGCATGTGCGAAATCAGGCTTGACCTTGATCAGTTTGCGTAACAGCTTTTCGGATATCGCATATTGTTTCAGTTTATCAGCCACCATTGCCGCATCATAAAGCAGCTCAGGTTGATCAGGATACTTCAACAATCCCTGTTTTAGTACCTGATACGCTCCGGAATACTGCCCGGCATCACTAAGCAATTGCGCATCTATCATCAGCGCTTGCAGCCGCTGGGCAAGCGTCACTGCCTGAGCCTGCGTTAATTGCAAACGCGCCTCAGCGATTTTCCCTTGCTTTCTCAACAGATCAATCAGACGCAGTGTTGCCGGGAACTGATATTCTCCCGTCTTAACTGCGCGATAATGACGCAGAGCCCCGGCTTCATCTGTTTTTGCTTCATTCAATTGCCCCAGAAAATATTCAACGGCATCCGCCCCTTTGAGCGCAGTCGCTCCCTTGAGCTCAGCTTCAGCGCCCGGCATATCATTCAACTGCAAGGAAATCAGCGCCACAGCAAAAGCCAGCTCAATGTTATCAGGACTGTTTTTGGACAACCGCTTAAATTCATCATGTGCCGCCTGATATTGCTTTTGCGCCAGCAAGCTGCGCGCATATTGCAATCGAATGGCATCGGACTCCGGATGCTTGCTTAAATAGTGACTTAACAGCGCCAGACTGAGCGCAGGATCAGTTTTAACCAGCAAAGCCGCTTCCAGCGCAACCGGCGCATCCCATTCAGCTCGCAGCGCCTTGGCCTTGCGCACCTCATTCAAGGCCAGCGGCTCATCATCGACGGCCACTGCCAGCTGTGCGACCAGCAAATGTGCTTCCGCCACGGCAGGATAAGGGGCGGCCAGTTCGCGTATTATTTTCAGCACAGCAGACTTATCCGGATAAGCCACAGCCAGCGGGTAGATTTGCATAAAAATATTAGCTGCATGATCAGGATCTGCCTTAAGGACTTTAGCGAACTCGTCGCGCGCCTCATCAAGCCGGCCTCCGCGCAACAGCAAAGACGACAGGACGCGCGGCACCATGACGACTGACGGGTCGGTTTCCCGCCAAAGCCTGAATGCGGCGATGGTCTTGTTCATATCGCCCGACTCCAAGGCCAGTTGTGCAGCCCGCTTAGCCAGACGAGGATCCCGGGTTTGTTGCGCGACATCCTCACTGGTGTTGGCAGCCAGGGATTTATTGCCACGCTGATTGGCAAACTCGCTTAACAGATATTGATACAACAGTTCAGTCGTCAAGTCGACGTCGGGTAATTTGGCGGCTTCAACGAGAACAGCAGGTGCGGCCAGCGGAGTTGCTACTGTCTGCTCAGGTGGCTGAACAGACAACGCAGTTTCAGGCGTTTGCGCGCAAGCGGCAAGCAATAGAACGGCGGCAAATGAATATTTTAAATGGCTCATGGCAAGACAGCTTTTGATACGGGTGTACATATTAGCTGATGTTACGCAATATCATCAGTTACTCGTAATAAAAGCAACTTCGCCGGGGCTGCCCGGCAACAGGTTACTTTCATTTGCGTCGCCAAAAGAAAGTAACCAAAGAAAAGGCGACCCCGGTTTACCGCGCCGCCAGTTTGATGCGATTCTGGCGGCGTAACCTCGATAGTCCGCAAACAGCGGGCTGCGGAACTCGCACGATCCGTATTACGGCCAGGTGTTCAGACAGTCCTCGCCCAACAGCACCGCTGTTGTGATCTATCTTCGGCGGCACACAGGGGCTCAGGGAAATATGCCGTGAGCATCACATTAAAGAATTAAACCCGAATTTTTACGGCAAGTGCGTAACATATTAGGTTATATTCAGGGCTATCTACAACTATCGTCACCACTTACCTTGTCAAATGCCTCTTCTCAAATAACGCTGAGCGCACAGAATCTCAGTCGAAGTTTTGCTGCACATCGCGTAATACATGACCTGTCGCTGCAATTGTTGCGCGGCGAAGTGCTGGGTTTGTTAGGTCCGAACGGGGCGGGCAAGAGCACCACGCTGCAAATGCTGACGGGGTGTTTATTGCCCGACAGCGGTCGCATCGAAATTTGCGGCATCGACCTGCAAAAAAAGCCGGTTCTCGCCAAGGCACAAATCGGCTACCTGCCGGAAATCCCGCCCTTATATCGCGAATGCAATGTGGACAACTATCTGACTTTCGCCGCCCGCCTGCGCGGCATGAAAGCGGACGACGTGACTGCTGCACTGCTACAAGTCAAACAGCGTTGCGGTCTTGAAGTCGCCGGCAAAAAAATCATCTCCACGCTGTCCAAAGGTTATCAGCAGCGCACAGGCATCGCACAAGCCATCATTCATCAACCCGCCGTCATCGTGCTGGATGAGCCCACCGTCGGTCTTGATCCTGCTCAAATACGCGATGTTCGCCAGCTGATCCGCGATCTTGGCAACAGCAGCAGCGTCATTCTCTCCACTCATCTGTTGGGAGAAGTCGAAAGCGTCTGCGACCGGGTACAAATCATGCAGCATGGACGGCTGATTTACAGCGATTCCAGCGCCGGCATGCAGCACTACGCACAAATATCCGGCCATCTCATCAGCCTGCGTAAGCCGCCTGCCCTGAGCGAACTTGTGAAGATACACGGCATCAGTTCGGTTGAACAAACGTCCCCGACCGAGTTCCGCATCATGCATGCCCCTGAAACAGACACCGTTAATCAGTTACTCAGCCTGGCTGCGCAATACGACTGGCAACTGCAACAGCTCACCCCCTTGCATGCCACGCTGGAAGAGACCTTTGTCAAGATCACCAAGGAGGATGCACAATGATGCGTCTGATCGCAATGCGCGAATTGCGCAGTCTGTTTGCCATGCCCTCGACCTGGTTTGTACTGGCGGCCTTGCAATTCATTTTCGCCTGGTTTTATCTGGCAAGACTGGAAGCTTTTCTGGAAATTCAGCCGCAGCTGGCGCAACTGGCCAATCCGCCTGGCGCGACCCTTACGGTTGCCGCCCCCCTTTTCAATATGGCTGCGCTGTTGCTGATGATGCTGGTGCCGATATTCACCATGCGCCTGATCGCCGAAGAGCGGCGCAATCAAACACTGACCTTGCTGCTCTCCTCCCCGGTCTCCGAAGGACAGATTGTACTGGGCAAATTTGCAGGTTTACTGGCCTTTCTGCTGCTGCTCATCGCCGCCTTGCCGCTGATGATTGCCACACTGGCACTGGGCACCCGCCTCGATACTGGCCTGTTGCTGAGCAATTGCAGCGGCCTGATTTTATTAACCGCAAGCTATGTTGCGCTGGGATTATATTTCTCCTCCCTCACCACCCAACCTGTCATCGCGGCAATAGGCGCACTGGCTGTATTAGCCGGACTGTGGCTGGCCGATATCGGCGCACCGGCGGAGTCAGCCTGGCATCAGCTCTCGCCTTTATATCACTTTCAAAACTTCAATTCAGGATTGCTCGACAGCTCGGACGCTAGCTACTTTGTACTGTTCACGACTGTTTTTTTGTTGCTGACTATCAAGCGTCTGCAAAACAACCGGATCTACGGATAAGCCATGCGTCAACTTTTACATGCCAACTTGCTGCGCAACGTGCTGTTTGTGCTGTTGCTGACGGGCATCGCAAGCAGCCTGGGTTATCTGTCTTATCGCCACCCCGTACTGCGCGATCTCACCTTCAATACCGGCAACAGTCTCGAACCTGCCAGCGTGGCGGTGCTGCAACAGCTCAAAGGTCAGCTGAACATCACCGTCTACGCCACAAAACAGGATGCCCGTCTGGGCGACATACGCAAAGTCATCTCGGCCTTTCTGTCGCTTTATCAGCGCTATAAACCCGACCTGAGTGTGCAGTACGTCGATCCTGAAAAAGAACCGGAAAAGGCCCGCGCAGCACATATCCAGCTGAACGGCGAAATGGTTATAAGCTACGCGGGACGCAATGAACACCTCACCTTGATCAACGAACAGACGCTGACCAGCGCCTTATTGCGTCTGGCGCACAGCACAGAGCAAACCGTGATGTATCTGGACGGGCATGGCGAACGTAAACTGGACGGGCAGGCGAATCAGGATATGGGGCTGTTGTTCGGTGCAAAGCTCAAACAAAATGGCTTCAAAATAAACAGTCTGAATCTGGCAATCGCTCAGGATGTGCCCGTCAATACCCGTGTACTGGTGATCAGCCAGCCGCAGGTGGATTTAATGACAGGCGAAGTGGATAAACTGCTGCACTATATTGAGCGCGGCGGCAATCTGCTCTGGCTGATTGATCCGGGTTCCTTGCATGGCCTTGAGCGCCTGGCAGAAAAGCTGAGTTTGCAACTGCCACCCGGCATGGTGATTGATCCGTCGGCCACCGGCATGAATGTGCCTGTGACCTGGTCGCTGGGCACGAACTATATTCCGCATGCAATCACCCGCAATTTCAACCTGCTTACCGCCTTCCCTGCCGCCCGCCCGTTGAGTTGGGATGAAAATCTCAACTGGCAGCATCACATACTGCTGGAAGTTGCAGGCTGGATCAGTCATGCCGGGATCGTCACGCCGGATAGCATCCCGGTGTTCGATAAAAAACGCGATATAAAAGGCCCGGCCATCATTGCTCTGGCTCTGGAAGGCAGCGATACCGAGCAACGCATTGTCATCGTCGGCAACAGCGCCTTCCTTTCCAATACTTTTGCCGGCAATGGCGGCAATGTGGATTTCGGGGTCAATATGGTGAACTGGCTCTCTCGTAACGACAAACTGATCACTCTGCAACCCCGCGCGACCAAGGATAGCAACATCGTATTATCCAAAAGGCAACTCACGGCGATCAGTGCCGGCTTCTTACTCGGCCTGCCGCTGCTGCTCTGCGCTGCCGGCGGCTATGTCTGGTGGCAGCGTCGTGCCTGAATTACCTGAAGTCGAAACCACAAGACGCGGCCTCGCGCCTTATCTGGAAGGTGCCACGGTCACAGGCGTGGTGATACGCAATCCGCGCTTGCGCTGGCCGATTCCCGAAAACCTGCTGCAATGCCTCGGCGGATTGCCTGTCATCTCGCTGACACGCCGCGCCAAATACCTGCTCATGGAATTTGACAGCGGCATGCTGATTTTGCATCTGGGTATGTCCGGCAGTCTGCGCATTTTACCGAAAAACACCTTACCGGAAAAACACGACCACTTTGATCTGCTGCTGGACAACGGAAAACTGATGCGCCTGCGCGATCCGCGGCGTTTCGGCGCAATACTCTGGCATGCAGGTGAGATCAATACTCATCCCCTGTTAGCCAAACTGGGGCCTGAACCCCTGAATGAGCACTTCAATGCACGTTATCTCTATCAGGCGACACGAGGCCGCAATGTCGCCATCAAACAATTCATCATGGATAATCATGTGGTGGTCGGGGTAGGGAATATTTACGCCAGCGAAGCGCTGTTTAGCGCGGGGATTGCACCGCAAACCCGTGCCGGGAAGTTAAGCCTTGCGCGCTGTGCAGGACTGGTCGACATTATACGAACGACACTGCGTGTAGCGATTGAGGCGGGCGGCAGCACCTTACGCGATTTCGTCAATGTATCCGGCCATCCCGGTTACTTCCAGCAGGAACATCAGGTTTACGGTCGCACGGGCGAGCCCTGCCGCCGCTGCACCCGGCCCATCAAACTAATCAAACAGGGACAGCGTTCAAGTTTCTATTGCGAATACTGCCAGACGTAAAATCGGCTGTTGCTGCATAACGGATATCAGGTGATTTGTCCGGATAAGTAATGTTGAACTTTACTTCAGCTTTGCCTCAAATTGTTCAATCGACTCCGGCTTTCCGTATAAATACCCTTGAAAGTAATCACAGTGATGTCCCAGGCTCAGGATGGAACTCTGCTTTTGCGTCTCGATACCTTCAGCAACCACCTTGAGTCTCAAACTGTGCGCAAGGTTAATGGTCGCGGAACAAATAGCCACCGCATCAGTGCTAATCTCAATTGCCATGACAAAGGATTTATCTATCTTCAATTGATCCAGCGGCAAACGGCTCAAATAAGAAAGCGATGAATATCCGGTACCGAAGTCATCCAGAGAAAAGCCGATGCCAAGTCTCTGTAGCGTGCTTATCTTGAGAATAATTGCGTCTATATCCTGCAACAACATGCTTTCGGTCAATTCCAGCTTGAGCCGCCGGGGATTGACACCCGTATGCGCGATGACGGCCAACACAGCGTCGACAAAATCATGCTGGTGAAACTGCTGCGCGCTCACATTAACCGAGAGCGTTAAGTGTGCCGTGTTTACATTTTCAGCCCAACTGACCAGCTGCCGGCAGGCCGTCTCAAGCACCCATTGCCCTATGGGCAGTATCAGCCCGGTTTCTTCAGCAAGAGAAATAAAGTCCAGCGGCGCAATGCAACCACGCTCAGGATGCAGCCAGCGGATCAACGCCTCTGCGCCGACAGGACGATTGGGATAGACAGCGTCGACCTGTACCTGATAATACAAGGCAAATTCATGCTGCTCGACCGCCTTGCGTAATTCATTCTCCATTTTGACCCTCGCAGTAATGTTCTGCTGCATTTCCGGGTCGAAGAAGCGCAAGGTATTGCGACCGGCTTTCTTCGCCTGATACATGGCGATATCCGCCTGCTTCAACAGACTGTCAATTGACTGCTGATGGCCGGTGAACAGTGTTGCGCCTATGCTCGGTGTGCTGTGCTGCGCATGCGAACCAAGCTGATATGCCACGTTAAGTGCAGCGATAATTTTCTCGCCGACGGTCTCCGTATATTCTGCGGCTTCAATGGTCTGTTCATTGATTCCTTCAAGAATAACCACGAACTCATCACCACCCAGACGAGCGATGGTATCGCCTTCACGCAGACAGGCGGTAAGCCGTTGCGCTACCTGTTGCAACAGCATATCGCCGAAATCATGACCCAGGGTATCATTGAGCGCCTTGAAATTATCCAGATCAAGAAACAGCAGCGCGCCTGTTTTTCCGCTGCGCACACTGGAGGCCAGCGCATGTTTTAAACGGTCTTGCAGCAGGCGTCGATTGGGCAGCCCGGTGAGATGATCATAGAATGCCAGCCTTCTGATCTCTTCCTCGGCGGATTTGCGCAAGGTGATATCTGCGAAAGAGCCTACATAATTGCTGACTCTTCCGTCCTCGTCCTTCACGGCATTAATGTTCAGATACACAGGATAGATTTCGCCATTTTTGCGCTGATACCAGACCTCACCTTTACAGGCGCCGGTATTGCTGATGCTCTCCCACATGGCGGCATAAAAAGTTTCATTCTGACGGTCGGAGACCAGCATGCGCGGATTCTTGCCGATGACTTCTTCAGAGGTATAACCCGTGATCTGCTTGAATGACTTGTTGACCCGGAGAATCAAGCCATTTTGATCAGTCACCAGCATGGCGTCCTGAGATTCAAAAGCGATGGCGGCAATGCGTTGCTGCTGCTCCATTTGTTTACGCGCTTCAACAGACTTCCGCAAGTTTTGCTCGATTTGTTCGCGCTGCTTGAGATTGCGTGTAAGTATCACGATGCCCAGGAGCAATAACAGTGCACTGGTGATGGCCACGGCGATGATCAACATTGCATAGTGTCGCCAACTGGCCAGCACAACATCCTCCGGTATCGTCAAACTCACCAGCAGCGGATAATTTTCCGTTGTGCGCAGCGCAATGAGGCAATTTACGGGTGCGTTGATCAGGAACATTTCCTGATCACTGAAAACGACACTGTCATGCTTTCCTTGCGCCTTCATGGCCTGATAAGCCTGATAGACAAAACCCCGCTTATTGACTTCCCCTATCATATTGTCAGCGCGTGGCGTGCGCGCCAACAAGGTCAGATCGTTGCGATAGAGACTCATCGTGGTTTCGGCACCGACATTGTTCGCCACGCGGCTATAAAAATCAGTGAAGGCATCGACTGACAAGCCGACGATGACCAGTCCCTTGAAATTTCCGTGCGCATCATTCAGCCGGCGACTAAGATAGAAAGTCCACTTGTGATTGAACTTGTTGCGCACCGCTTCACTGATAAACACACCCAGATTTGGATTTTCAAGATATGCCTTAAAGTAATCACGATTGGCAACATTGATCATCGGCGCAGGATATGCGTGCGTGAAATTGATAATATCGCCATTGGCAGCGATTATCGTGACGACATCCACCTGAGGCAGGTCATGGATCCTGTCGACCAGCATGCTGTGAACTTCAGGCGTACTCAGGCGCGCCCGGAATGCGGTCTGATCTTTTGCCTCAATATGCTGTACATCTGCCGTAATAGAGTTGAGCACGAGACAGGCAGAAAACACCGTCTGTGAAGTTTGCTCCGAGAGCATCAAAGACATGCTGCTCATCTGCTTACGCCAGGTCTCGATTTCCTTTTCGCGAGAAAGGATGATCGACAAGGCTGAACCGATAATAATGGCGGCAATGACTGCAGCGCCAAACAGCCACACGGCCCGGCTCAATTGATTTACATCTCGCAATGCCTGCTTTTTCATTGCCCGAATTTCTTCATGTTGTTCAATTTGATTATTTTGAATTGCGGATGGCGAGCTGAGCGATGACGTACACGCCAGAAAATGGTTACTGTGAGCACAGCTCGGCATTGCATCATAACATCATTTTTTTGACAGGATGCATTTCCGCATAGCGCTGGCATCAGACAAAATCGCAGCAGAACTGACCAACACATACGCCATAAAAAAGCATTTTGGCGCAGGGAGCGCAGTAAACAGAGCGATCTCGCTGTACGCCTGTATTACAAAGCACGGCGGACAGCAAGGGTCGTGCGAAATAAGTCTGGCATTTAGCACGATATGCGACTTGCGCTGTCAGCAAGTGGCAAAAATGTATAGGCCATTTGGCATATTGTTTTGAGGTGCAATAGGCGTTATTGTTCGTGCCAAGGGGTCGCCGGGTTTCTCAAGAGGACGTGAACGGCAAGCAATCGCAAAGAGCCGAAAAGAGACATCAACTGGCCTGCAAGCAAGCGCGCCCGATGGAAATAGCAGAGGGGTCGGTGGAAAACACAGAGCACTCGGTAGCCATGGCAGAGCGCTCGGCGGAAAGCACAGAGCACTCGGCGGAGAAGGCAGAGCACTCGGTGGAAAGCACAGAGCGCTCTGTGGAGAAGGCAGAGCACTCGGCGAACAAGACAGAGCGCTCGGTGAAAAGCACAGAGCACTCGGCGGACAACACAGAGCGCTCGGTAGCCAAGGCAGAGCGCTCGGTGAACAAGGCAGAGCACTCGGCGGAAAGCACAGAGCACTCGGTGGACAAGGCAGAGCACTCGGTGAACAACACAGAGCGCTCGGTAGCCAAGGCAGAGCGCTCGGCGGACAAGGCAGAGCGCTCGGTGGACAGCACAGAGCGGTTGGCAGGAATGCAGCGAAGCTCGGCCGAAAACTCGAAATAGCATAAAAAGGCAGCAAAAATAAGGATTTACAATAAACAGTCTGTTAACCGTTTCCTCAATCAAGGGAGTGACCCGCATGCCGAATGCCCCTTTTATGCCG
>Ga0316223_1000407_pt1 | contig 54773 bp, 58 predicted proteins | sample TBH18009metaG_FD_206007 | JGI IMG/M metagenome (GOLD analysis project Ga0316223, IMG submission 206007) | Freshwater microbial communities from Trout Bog Lake, Wisconsin, USA - TBH18009 | ecosystem: Environmental > Aquatic > Freshwater > Lake > Hypolimnion/Profundal zone | place: USA: Wisconsin...
TATTCGGACGAGTACGCACTCTAATGAACCGTCTTATGGCTGTATTTGCCGTAATGATGAATATTGTGTCGACCGGAGTCCAAACTGGAACATCCGTGAAGAATGGTCCGGTGGGACAGGCTGCTGATTTCTTCTGCTTTGATCCTTATACTCCCATCTCTACCCTAGAAGGAGTTCTTCCGATATGCGGGGTACGCCCAGGCATGCGGCTGGCTGATGGTCAGCTGGTTCAGAGTGTTCTGGAGTTTGATGGACATGCGACACAGATGTTCAGTGTAGGTACAATCCAGGTCTCGGGCAATCACAAGATAGTCCACGAAGGTAAATGGATTCGGGTAGAAGATCATCCTCTAGCAGAATCCTCCGATCCCTGCCCCCGTCTGTTCTGCCTGAACACGGAGAAGCACACCATCCATATCGGCGGATTCCTTTTCAAGGACTACGAGGAAACCAGCGACCCCGAAATCCTGGCAGAGTTTTTCGAGAAGGTGGAGCAGCATTACGGGTTCAACCGCTCGTCCAAGAAGAAGGCGGATCCCGTCAGGTTCAGGTTAACTGGACTTCTCGAAGGATCCTCGGTCATTCTGGAAGACGGCAGCATTGTCAAGGTCAACGAAGTCGAGATCGGTCAGTCGCTAAAGTACGGCGGAGAAGTCTCAGGCATCGTTCATCATAAAATTGCTGGATTGTCCAGTTACAAGGGTGTAGGAATTGCCCCGGGAACTTGGATTGTTCCGCAGGAGGGGGGAGTGGTTCCCATCACAGAGTTACAGTCAGAGGATACCCACAATTATATCCAGTTCCTCACAGATTCTTGCCATTATGCCGTAGCGTCTCCCACTGGCGAATTTGTGATGTTGGATGACCACGAGGTTCCTGACGATGATATTCATACGTGGCGTGATAATGAAATCCAAAAAGAGAGTGTGTAGAAGATAAGGATGGATGTTTTATCCACAAGTGCAGTCCTCATTGGACCTCTCCTTATACTGGGGGTCATTTTGTACACCTACGTTCAAGCAAATCTTGACAAACTGCGAGAGGACTGGACGACCTATCGCTGTAATCCGATGTATATGCCATTTGCGGGAGGGATACAGCCAGACGTATCCACTCTCGAGAACTTTCAGTTTTGCGTGAACATGATGTCTCAGAACGTTTTTGCTCTGCTGATGGAACCTGTAAATTTGATGTTTGGCGTGTTCACTGGTCTTGTAGGAATGATCACACACGATCTAGGATACTTCCGCAATTTCGTGAGCGGGATCATGACCTTCATAATGTCATTCATAGGGGATATATTCTCCAAAATCCAGAACACGTTTGGCACGATGGTCAATCTTCTTGCTCGTGTTCGTGATCTAACGTCTCGTATTCTGGGATCTGCGGGCTATGCAGCTACTATCATGATCACTACGATCAATTTTATAAAATCGCTCTGGAGTCTACTTGTGACTCTTATCAACACGATTGTCACTATCCTCTTTGCCATCTCTATCGTTCTCTCCTTCGTGTTCCCCCCACTCCTAGTCTTCGCCATCTTCCTCGGAAGTCAAATTGGTCTCTCCTTCTGCTTCCACCCCGATACTCCGATCTACGTCCAGGGTAGGGGTCTCATAAAGGTCTCGGACGTCAAGGTTGGTGACGTGTTCCGCGAGGGTTGCACCGTCACTGCCACAATGCGGTGTATCGCAGCTGGCGTCCCCCTGTATACCTATGAGGGAGTGGTCGTCTCGGGCGAACACCTTGTTCTGGAAGACGGTAAGTGGATCTATGTAGAACACTCGCCGAAATCTATTCCTTATCTGGGTCCGACCCCCGAGCTTATTTACTGCTTCAATACCACAGATCACCGAGTGCCGATTGGTCGGACTGTGTTCGCAGATTACGAAGAAATCGAGGAACCGCCGAATTACGAGGCTCTGGATCCGTCTGATAAAGTCACAACCGCACTGGGACATACCCCCCTAAGGTTTGCGTATCCTGGAATGCGAACATGGGATGGTGTTATCAAGGCGATCGTAAATCTTCCCGATGGAAAGATGCAGGTGTTCATGGGTAACCACGACGGAATGTTCATGCTAAACGGAACACGTATGGTTAGGGACTATCCGGACTCCCACGACCCAGCTGAACTTGCCAAGATCCAGGAACGTGTATTGGCTGAGCTCAACGGGAATAAAAATGTAGTCGGCTAATAACAATAGAAAACAATGAAGGACAAGACAAGCATTGTTCTCGCCGTAGGTGCAGCCGCGTTCGCCATCGCTGTCGTTGCTCGTTTTATGCTGACAGGGCACCTCACTCGTGAGACATTCATGCAGCAGGATATTGGTGCCCCGGTCAACCAGAACCAGGAGGGTGCGTATAGCGGAATTGATATTTCCAACGGAAATGCGTGGTCGCAGACGACTGCCCCTACGCCTCTCAAGGCGTACGAGGCTGCCAACGACAATGAGCTGTTTGCTTTCCAGAACTCAACGTTCAAGCCGGAATGCTGCCCGTCGAGCATTACCGCCGACACGGGCTGCCTGTGCCTCGGCGATAAGGATGAGAAGTCGTTGGCTTACCGTGGCGGAAACCGCGTGGCGTAAAGTAAACAAATCCATTTACATTCCCCTCGTATCTATAAACAAATGTCCTTTGAGGTTTCTAAGATTCTCAAAGAATGCTTGGATGATATGAAGACCGAGTTTCCTTCGCTTGCTTCAGTTCTGGATACGAACTACGCCGAGCCGATTGATTACCCCTCTGAAGTTGAGCGTTTCAAGACTTTGGTTCAGCCACACTTCATGGCAGCGATCAAGAAGGACGATGATCTCTTCAAGGAGCCGCGAGAGTTTCTCCGTGGCATTGACTTCGCCGAGCTGTACAATAACAAGGACGTTTCCGAGAAGCAGAAGGAATCTATTTGGAACTACATCCGCATGTTCCTGATGTCATCCTACCTCGGCTCGGATATCATGGAGACGGTCAAGGGGTTGTGGTCTAAGTTCACAGGCAAAGAGTCTACCGACGAAGTGGACAATATCCTCAAGGACGAGAGCACTCAGTCTGGACTCCACGATCTGCTAGAGACGCTGAAGGAGACACGGATCTTCAAGCTGGGAATGGAGGTCATGGAAAACCTGAACGTTGAGGCTCTCGGACTGGACTCCATTGATTTTACCGACATCCCTGCTCTTATGGAGATGGTGAAGAACCCCGAGCACCCGGTGACGAAGAAGGCGATCTCGTCGGTACAAAAAATCATTGAGCAGAAGATGCGGTCTGGCAGTTTGAAAAAGGAGGACTTTGTCCGTGAGATTGAGATGCTGAAGGAGAAGTTCAAGCACTCGATCGGAAAGCTGTTCAAGACGGAGTTTTTCGGAGAACCGGCGGATCGTCCTACCGCATCTGCCGCGGATCTCACGAGCAACCACCCCGAGGCTCGGCGGGCTCGGATGCTGGCTCGTCTGCAACGTAAGGTTGCAAAGAAGTAAACTAAAGTCTCCTTATCACAATAATGAGTCGGGAGACATTTTGGTTAGACGACCCCGCCAACCTTTTTACCAACTGGAGTCGGTTTCTTCCGACCAACGATATGACTGTCCCTGAAGCCTTGAATGCGGTCGTTCGGTTCACAATTTATTCGACCGTCCTCATCACGGTGATTACTCAGAAGACATGGTATCTTCTTCTGATACCCCTGGTGATGCTCGCGTCCGTGTTTCTTGTCAAGATGTTCCCCCGAACCCAGATTCTTAAGGAAACATTCTCCGCGGGCGGAGGCAGTGTTCGGTACGCGACGCCCACCCCTTCCAATCCTTTCATGAACGTGCTGTTCACCGATTATGTGGATAACCCTGAACGCCCGCCGGCTCCAGACGTGACAAGCGATGCAGTGAAGCAGAGTATCGAAGAAGCGTTTTCCAAGACCAGCGATTTGTTCATGGACACCTCGAACAAGTTTGGTTTGATGCAGTCTGCTCGCCAGTGGGTATCGCAGGCAGCCACCACGATTCCGAACGATCTGGAGGGATTCCAGAAGTTTCTGAACAAGGATAATGTTTCCCAGAAACTTGATTCGGAGTCGTACGTTATTGCGAAGGGTTCAACAGTTAAGCCGGATGGCTTTCAATAAGATCTTCGATTGCACCCGCATCCATGAGTGCACCTGTATGATGCCAGCTCTTTCCGTCTTTATGTACGGCATACGTGGGGAACCCCTCTATACCATGCATAAGCTGAGGAGGCATCGCTGTCTCTTCCACCTGTATCACACGAATACCTGGAGGAGACCGGTCGCAGAAGTCTTGCCAGGGTTCCTCTGAGTTCTCGCACGCAGGACATCCAGTCTTGTGTATTCTCACGATCATTGGAACCGATTGCGACATTTCAGCAAGAACAGCTTTCTGATCTGAACGTTTTGTATACGACTTGGCTTTCTTCGGCATTATTCCCTCCCCTGAAAATATAATATCGCATGTCGTCCTGTCCGCAAAATCTGTACCCTGTCAATAGCGAACTCTATGTCGGAAAAGATACGAACGGAAAACCCCTTCAATTCAAGGGGATTCCTGCGTATCGAGAATATCTCGCGAAGCTGACGGCGACTGGACACCCCTGTCCTGATATCTCTTTCAAACTCATTCCCGGTGTCTTGAAAACTGAAGTAACCCCGTTCACAGGGTTTCTTGAGTTTCAGCCAGCGGATCCGCAGGGGCAAGCTAAGTATTCGGCAATGTCACCATTCTGGATAGGATCAGAGGGTACACAGAGTGCACTTGACCAGGGGCTCAATAAGTCAATTTCCTGATAGGTACTCCTCCCGCAGGCATGGGGTCGGGGAGTGCACCCGCATCGTTCTTGGGGTACGAATCAGGAACCTTACCCTGATCGCCGCCGTTGGGTCCCACGGGTGAGTAGCCACCCTTGAACTTACGACGGTAGGTCTTCCGACGTAAATTACGACGAGACTTACGTCCACCCTTCTTTGTCTTGCGATATTTTACCATTTATACATGTAAGAGAAAGAGAAATGATACGCTCTGAAGTGATGGGTTGGACAGCTATATTTCTCATAGTGATATTTGCCTTTGTTCTGATTCCCACTCATGAACGGTTCACGGATGCCCAAGGACGGTACACGGATGTGTCCCCGAATGCACCTGCCCGTCCTTCGTGGATGGGAGGACCGATAACCGACGCTATCGTGCAGCCGGGAAGCGTACGGTCAGTGGATACATCGACTGCCTATTCCCGCACAGCTCCCCAGGTTGCAGCATTGGGAGCTCCCATGTCCAATATGGCGTCGGCACCGGTAACGGGAGTCGGAACCTCCTCCAACCTGGTTATCCTTCCCTCCCCAGTGTCCACTGCTCCTCGCGTAACGTCTACGCTCGGAACGACCGATCCCTCGATTTCCGGAATGAACGGAACGTACAATTCTGGTATCATTCCCCCGTCTGGAAGCCCGTGGGAAGGAATCCGGGGATTGACAACAGAGATGGCTTCAGTTCCAACGAACCCTGTATTCGATGCTCAGACATACCCGAACCCTCCCCTAGGAAATCTAAGGCCCGTAGAACCCGATACGGGACTCTTTGGACCCGGACCCAACGTCTTACGCAAGAACCTTGTGGCGTGCACGTGTGCTTCGCAGTCCGCGGGATGCTCCGTTCACCCGAGGCAGTGATAATTTGATGTGTAATAGTAATAGTAAGTAATGAAGTATATACTCATTGGACTCATTGTTGTGCTAGTAGGAGTGCTGTACTTCTTCTTGATGCCCGCACGTGAGGGACTAGACAATCCTCCCGGATGCCCGACGAATGGTGAGGGGATTACAAGCGTGAAGCAGAGTGGGGGACAGAACGTTCGTTTGTATACCGAGAACGAGTGTGCGACGCTCAAAGGAACTTGGATAGGAAACGGTGCACGCGACTGGGGGATGAAGACAGATAAGGTGGGTGAGTGTTACGGAACACCTGGAGTCAATCTCTCCTTCTGCAACCAGACTGCTCCGCCTTCGGCTGTTGCGGCGGTAGCGGCAGGCGTTCCTCCGCCAGCTGCTCCTCCTCCTATGTCCCCTCCCCCTCCCCCTCCTGCCCCTGCACCTGCCCCTGCACCTGCCCCCGCACCACCAGCCCCTGCCGCAGATTCTCAGATTGGAACCCTGATCAGCCTCCTGCAGCAGGATATTATGGGACGCCAGTCGTCTATGCTGAATACTCCGCACAACCCCGCTGTCCCTGTTGGATCCCTCTTGGGACAAACGACCGTAGACCCGAACTGGAAGCCGGTACAGAATGCAACGATCCCGGGTCCCAATTTCAGTGCCGCCAAAGCACTTGGACCGTATGACAATGTCCCCAAAAGCTCCCTAGTTCCGTGCACGTGCCCCACCTACAGCATGAGCTGCCCTGTCCATGCTGGGTCAATGCCGTCGTCAGAGGTTCCGGGCGACACCGCCTCGGCTCTTTCCAGGGCTCAGGATCAATACGACATCATGCGTCCGTTCAATAATACCGAACAAGACGTTCCAGGTTTTCTAAACACGTTTAGTGCGTTTGGGTAATATATAAATAGAGGATGTTCGGACTTCACAACCATCGTGGAAGCTGCTGGGTAAACGCCGCACTTCAAGGATTGTTCTCGTGTCCGATCTTGATGGAAAGGTATGCGGACAAAGAGAATGTGGATAAGGAAAACCCTGTAGATGTGTGTGTTGAATCCATCTACCGTAACCAGGGAACCGCGGGACTGCGTGAGTTCTTTGAGGTGATCAAGACGTCGTATCTCCCTGCCGGAGAGAATATCGGGGACAGTCATGAACTGATCGTTCATCTGTGCGACAAGCTCCCGTGGCTAGACAAGGAATTCCGCTTCGATATTGGGGATCGCATTGAGTGCGGAGGGTGCAAGACCACGCAATTCGAGAAGACGTCGGCAATCGATATTCACCTGATGCCAACGAGGGCTGGGATCCCGCTTCTGGACGCAATTCACGAGTATGTACAGCCCCACACGATCTCTGACTGGAAGTGCGATAAGTGCTCTCACGTTGGATGTACCAAACAAGTGTTATTTGGTTCCTTTCCCAAAGTCATGATGATCTGGTCTATGACCCCTATCGATTACTCTAGCCTCCTAGTTCTCAACGGAAAGAAGTACTTCCTGTTTTCGGTCGTATGTTTTAACGGGGGGCACTGGTGGACGTACGCACGTAAGCTTCCGCCAGGACACGCATGGTATGTCTTAGACGATACGAACGTGCGAGAGATGGATTCCAAGAAGTTCCCTGTCGATCGTACGATGCGAGTCCTGCTTTATTTCCTATATGAAAACTAATGAGTCAACCCGACCTCCCGATAATCCTGACACTTGTGTCCGGAGTTATTGTCGTCGTTGTCATGATGATGCTCGCAGTTACGGACTTTGTTGCCTTCACGGCATTCAGTATTTTGATCGCAGCCATCTCGTTTGTGCTTTACTATTTCGGATTCGTGACGTTCAAACTAGAGCCTCGGGAACTTGATGTTACTTATAACGTTGACCCATTTGCAGGTCAGAAAGTAGCATCTGCTCCCGCCCCAATTCCCACTGAAGTGTTCTACGTGTCAGACAATAAGTTCACATACGATCAGGCATCAATGGTGTGCAAGGCTTACGGTGCCGAGATCGCGTCCTACGCCCAAGTCGAGCAGGCGTACAATGCGGGTGCAGAGTGGTGCGGGTACGGATGGTCGGAAGGCGGAATTGCCCTGTTCCCTACCCAGAAGGCGACATGGGAGAAGATGCAGAAGGACACGAATCCGCAGAATCGTATCAAGTGCGGTCGCCCTGGAGTGAACGGGGGATACTTTGACCCCAAGACGAAGTTCGGAGTCAACTGTTATGGTATTCGTCCCTCCAAGCCTTCTGGTACGATTCCTTCGACAGATCCTGCGATCGATAAGATTCTCGAGATGCTCAAGAAGAATCTGTCATCCTTCGTTGTCCAGCCTTTCAACCAGAAAATGTGGTCGGAGAATCCGATGGGGAATATTGAGGCATCGCAGACGTCTACCCCCACGGCATCTCCAGTTCCGGGGGCAACACAGCCCTCGACTTCGCAGACAACAACCCCATCGTCTTCTACATCAACATCAACGACAGCAGCATCCGCGGCTGCGGGATCGGTGACCCAGGCTCCTCCGTCTGCGAGCACCTCTTCTAGCACGACCGGGACAACAGGAACAAATCCGATGGGTATTCTGACCGATACATTCAACCAGCTGGGGTCGTCAGCATCAAATTTTGTCAGCGGGTTATAAGTAAGTAAGGATGAGCACGTGGAATCCCGATGATGCCCATGTCCTCCAGTCTCGTTGGACATTCCAAACGCCTGTCAACGCCCAGGACGCCCCACCACGTACGCCGTTTGTGGGTTCGTTCAACGTCCCGCTCGCCCGCGAACGCCTCCAGCCCAATAACTTCCAATGGCTCCTTTACCGTCCACAGGAACATGTGATTCCGCCGTTTGAGTATTTCAAGAACACGCGTGCTCCGTCCCGAGTTATGACCTCCACGAATTTTCACTACCCCAATAAGTAATAGCACCATGATTGAAGTTGCCCTTTTTACTGGTGTCGGATTGCTAGGCTATATCCTAGCTACCCAATACAAGGAGGAATCCCCCCTGGTTATACGGGAGGGGTTCACGGATATCAACAGCTCGCAGAATTCTGCGATTGCCCAGAATGACAGTGTGGCGTACTCCCAGGACAACAAGGGGCACAACAACATGGTGCCATTCTTTGGTGCCAGGGTGACTCAGAACACACGGGCGGCGGCAAACTCTTCTATTCTAGACTCGTATGCCGGAACCGGTTCGGACTATTTTCAGAAGCGTGAAGTCTCGTCATTCTACGACGTGGTTCCTGGACAAGGGTTACCGTTCGGTAACCAGAACGAGTCTGATTTCTACCAATCTCGTATGGTTGCTGGAATGAACATGAACAACGTATCGCCGATCGAGCAAGTCCGTGTCGCACCGGGAATCAATGATGGATACAATAATCTCGGTTCTGGAGGGTACCAGCAGTTCAATGCTACTCAGGAGTTCGCCAAGCCGCGTACAACCGATGAGAGGCGTACGGCGAACAAGCCAAAGCTTTCGTATGACTCGCCCGTGATCCCTGGATCTCACTTTGTGACCCAGCCTGGTCTCCAGGCTCCTGTGAACAAGAATCGTCCCGATACATTCCAGGTACTATCCGATGACAAGGGGCAGCTGCTGTACCTGAACACGACTGCCGGTGCCCAGGTAGCACCCGCCTCCTTCCCCCAGCAGATGTTGAAAGAACAGCAGCGTGAGAGCACGAACATCGAGTATTACGGAACGGGCGGTGCGGCGTTCACGTTTGCCAATTACATACGGGCATTCACTGAGCCGTTCGAGGAGTTCATGAAGCTGACGGTGGGCGAGTGGCAGGGACCTGGTGGAGGTGCGGGTGCGGCGAACGAGGGAACGTACCTCACAGATCAGTACCTCGTAGCCTACACAAACCCTGGTCGCGAAATGTCAACGATGACAAACTACACGCCCCCTGGAAACATCCAGGTGAATATGGGCGAAGGACAGATGGGTGCGGTGAAAGTCAACAAGGACGAGGACATGATGATCAATATCCGTCAGTTCGTGGATCCTGCCAACGTTGTGACAACGGGTGCATCGGTGCAGCAGCAGGGAACATACCGCTTCAACGAGCCCCTGCCTCAGGATCAGCAGATCAGGAATATGGATCCGGGCATCCTGGACGCTTTCCGTTCGAACCCGTATACGCAGAGCCTGACGAGTGTAGCATAAGTATAATATGGAAATTGGGGATGCCCTGTCTTCGCTTCTGTATGGGCAGTTGGAAGTGGATATTCGCAATCCTACGCATCTAGAGCAACTAGAGATTGTGCGTGCGATTGTGGCGAATCCGGGGTCTATTCGGAGACTGAAGATCGTCGGTGACGTCCACCCCTGGGTGTCTGTCTTGCTGGAGTGCGTGCGTGAACAGGAGAAAACGACAGCTCGCGACTCGATGCCGCTGGCAAAAGCGGGGTCTGGGGAGTCGGAGGCGTAGCCGCTGGCGGAGGAGTCGGAGCCGTGGGCGGAGGAGTCGGAGCCGTGGGCGGAGCTGGAGGAGGAATAAATCCGGTGAAATGGTCGTCTGCCGCCTTTTTGAGAAACTCGTACTGTCCCCGTTCTGTTGACTCGGCGGGGAGCGTCGGAATCTTTTTGGCGATGGCGACGTAGGATTGGTTCAGAGTGGAACGCTCGGCGGTGACCATCATGACGTCCTGGAGATTTGCACGTCCGGACGTGTATGCATTGATGAGTTCCTGAAGAGGGCGATCTTTCAGTTCATTGAATGTGAGTAAGTTTACGGTATTCAATGTCGACTGGTTTTTAAGAATTTCCGCGGGGGTTACGGGTTTCACTGGGAGCATCATATGGCTGGCATACGCTACACCGAAACAGCAGACTGCGGATCCAGCGGTTAAAGCGGCGATCATTATGTATAGCGGAAAAACAATTATGCGTCTCGTTGACGATAGCACGCTTCTTCGCGTTCAAAATAATCTTCTCCAATCCAAAAACATCCAGAATCTCCACGGATCTTGGTGGTTCAACGTCCTCATCTTCCTTCTCGTCGCAGGGGTGTTTATCTTCTTTCTGTCCACGCAGTATACGTCAACCAAATACATTATTGAAGCCGAAGCGACACGCAAAGACATTCCGTTCAAGGAAAACTCGTTCCACAACGCAGTGCGAAATCGTATTGATATGTAATAATCGGAATGCCATCGCGTCGTACTGACTTACTAAAACTGAAGCTTGATATGGTCTATCGTGGTCTCCCCAAAGACAAGTCTGAGACTCGTTTCACCGAGATTGTCACACCTGCACCTGCCCCGGCACCTGCACCTGCACCTGCACCTGCCCCGGCACCCATTCCCACCAAAACGAATTCAACAGAGAGCAAGACAGCTTAAGATCATCCTAAAATGAACATCTTCTTCCTCCATTGGAATCCCCGCAAATGTGCCAAGTATCACTGTGATAAACATGTTGTCAAGATGATTGTGGAATCTTGTCAACTGCTCTACACCTGCCACTGGATCCATTCCGACCCCGCTCCTCCGCCTTACATTGACTGTGCCCCAGGGGGCGGATACAAACCCACTCACCGCAAACACCCCTCTGAAATTTGGCTGTGCGAATCACTCGATAATTATCGGTGGCTCATTCAGCTGACTCGGGAACTCCTCGCGGAGTATGCATACCGCTACGGTTCCGATCGCATCCACGCCTGCGAGAAGCACCTTGACTGGCTGGCAGCAGTCTACCCTTCTGGTCTGGCGTCCAAAGGAATGACACCGCCGCGATGTGCCATGCCCCCAGAGTTCAAGGAGGCGGGAGATGCAGTAGAGTGCTACAGGGCATACTACTGCGGTGCCAAACTCCACATTGCGAATTACCGAAAACGCCACCGACCTCATTTCTTACCCAAGTATAATGAGTGAAGGCGGTGCCAAAATATCTCTAACTGCGGCTGCTGCTTCTCAGAATCTTGGTATTCGAGCAAAACGTGCTAAGAAAGCTGTGGCTTCACGTCGAAACTCTGATTCCGATATATCTAAGGCTCTCCCTGCTACAGGTGCTATGGGAATCGAGAACTTGAAGGCTCGTGCTGCGAAGGCTAAGAAGGCCGTGGCTGAGACCGCGAAATCAGATGTAGCGGCAGCGTCGGGTGCTGCCGAGATCGAGAAGTCCGTAATGAGCCAGCCAGGTCTGGATACTCAGCCTGCCGATACGATGACCGATGTAGCTAAACTAGAGTTTCCTCCTGAACTTACGGGATGGTCCCGCGTAAATGTGCCCTCTACGGACTTTGACTGCCTCATTCATTCAATGCTTGCTGCGATCAGCCCGACCTTCCGTAAGCAGCCTCTGGGGGTGCGAAACGCGATCGCATCCAACTTCCGACGCGATGGTCTTTTTTCCAAGACCGAGGGACTTACAGACGAAGAAGCCAAGCGTATTGCTGCGAATCAGACATACCTTGAGACACCCGAGCTTGAGAAGTTCGCCAAGCAGCATGGTCTCAACTTTTTGATTGTGGCTAAGACTTCGGGGGCGACGCAGGCAGGTATTCTGAAGACCGACGAGAAACTCCCGGGACAGAAGGAGGCAAGTGTTCTGGAAGGAAAGGCGGGGGAACCAGTATACGTCCTCTACAACGATAACCAGAACCACTTTGAGACCGTGCATGGTCCCGCTGGAGAGTATTCTCTGCCCTACGATGAAGCCATCAAGATTGCCAAGAACTTCCATAAAGATGTTCCGAAACCGTCAGAGGCAGCTCCAGCTCCAGCTCCAGCTCCAGCTCCAGCTCCAGCTCCAGCTCCAGCTTCTCCCACTCCATCCGAGAACCCTGCTCCAGTGGCACCTGGAACCCCGCCAGTCGGTGACGATTTCGGATTTATACACTTAACTGACAACGTCACGCCTCCCGATGTGATTGCCCACCACTTTGTTCTGTCACGCGATGGAGACGTTCTCAAGCCGTCCATGCAGCTTATGGGCTCTGACAGTGCCACTCCCAAAATTGAATCAATAAAGACTGCTTCACGCGAACGTACTCGTGCCGAAAAGAAGGTGCTCAAGCGTGGAGACGGTACAACTGTCAAGCCAGATGAGACGATTGTGGGAGCGTACTCCGACATGGAAATCCCGCTCTTTCACTTTGCGTCCGATGTCGAGAAATTTCTGGATGATCCCAAGGTTGTTTCATCGTCGTCTCCCACAATTCTCCCACCTACCAGCCCCCTTCTGAAACCCCGCGATGTGCCGTCCGAACAGGCGATCACATTCAATCTCAAGAGCTCAATTCCCGAAATCACATTCAGCCCTTCTTCCTCGGCATTCAATAATTTTTACGTAGGACCAGTTGGAAAGAAAGATCACCGTGTCGCTCTTCACGGTTTTCTGGTATCGCCTGTCGTTGCAAAGATCAAGGGACGCGGAGATATCACATTACAGAGGGGATTTGAGATGGTATCGGTACTTACTGGAACACTTGGAGCCGCTCCGGTGGGAACCATTGTGGTGCCAGTGGTGCCACCTGAGACCCCAGTACTTGCCCCTGCTCCTGCTCCTCCGCCCACGGCTCCGGCTGCTCCGCCCACAGCTCCGGCTCCGGCTCCGGCTGCTCCGGCTACGTCAACAGAAGTAAATATCAACCCCGATGCTGTAGGAGCCATGGCTGCTCGTAGTTCTTCGCCCCCACCACCTCCCGAACTCCCGTCTCCTTTCACCACGGAAGTAGGTGCCACCCCTGCGGACGTAGCATCTTTAGCCGCTCGGTCTGCGTCTCCTCCCCCACCTCAAGAGAAGATCAGTGAGAACGAGCAGTTGGTACGAAATATGTCCCAGCAGGCATCGGATCTTATCAGGATAGAGGCTAGGCGTGACAGGGCTGAGGCAGATATTGCTGGAGCGGGAGATGTGTCACCCCAGCGGCGGCTACAGCTCATCAATGAAGCCCAACAAATGAAGAAGATGGCAGCCGATGTCAAGAAGAAGTGGGAAGCGACTGCAAAGAAGGTACTGGATGCAGCCGAGAAGGATCACGAGCGGGTGAAGAAGGCACACGGCAAGTACAAGTCCACACTAAAGGAGAACAGGGACGCTGCAAAGGCGGCGAACGACAAGGTCGCGAAACTAGAGAAGGACGCGGCTGCTGCTAAGGATACCCTGGACAAGGAAGTTGCCAAGGGCGATAAGTCAACGAATAAGAGGAAGGAGGCTCTGGCTAAGACATCGGTTCAGATAGCCAAGGATCTAATCAAGGCTAAGGCTGATGCCACCGAAGCAGACGCAGATCTCGCACTCTGGGCAAAGGACGAACAGAAGGTTGATGAAGGTTTAGCTGCTTCGGCTGCAAATTTGGAGGAAGTCCGTAAGGCGACGAAGGATCCCCGGTATGTCTCGCCCAAGCCGGTTTCGGTCGCTCCCGGAGCAGTTGGTGCAATGGCTGGACAGGCAGCGGCTCCAGCAAACGCTCCTCAGCCTCCGGTGAATACGGCTCTACAGCACCAGGAAGCCAGTCGTAGTCTCGTCGCTACCAATCCAATGCGTGGTACACCGGAAGGACAGCGTCTACCCAATTCTGCAAGTGCATCTCGTTCCCTCATTCAGCAGAATACAGAGGAGGCTCCCGCTCCCGCTCCCTCTCCCGCCCCCGCTCCTGCTCCTGCTCCCGCTCCTGCTCCTGCTCCTCTTCAGCTCGTGAACCCTCTTGCTCCCACCCCCGAAGGTCTAGCTGCACGTGCAGCCGCCGAAGAACGCCTAGGATTGTTGACTGAACGCGGAACTCTCGGATCCCCCGTTGCCCCCGTCTTCAATACCCCCCTAGTCCAGGGTGAAGTTGTCCCTCCTGTCCCAGCTCCCGCTATAGCTCCCGAGGTCGCTGCTTCCCTAGACGCCTTCAATCCGAACGTAGCTCCCGCCGCTCCAGCTCCTGCTCCTGCTCCTGCTGCAGCTCCTGCTCCCGCTACCACTGGAACAGCCGTCCCTGCACCCACCGTCGCCATAGATGCGGGCGTCATGACATCGCTTGACGCGTTCGCTCCTCGTAGATCTAGGTACACTGCCCCCGTCACCGAACTCGCTGCTCCCCCGGTGGCTCCTGCCACCACGAATATCACGGGCACTATCGACGAGAACTTTGAGACGACATTCCGGGACGCAGTCACCAACTTCATCAGGAGTGTGGATACAGAACTCAATCTCAAACTTCTCAATGATGACAATGTGGAGGAAGCATTCAAGGATAAGCGTTTGACATCCTATATCTCCGACGTCAAGAAGAACCATCAGGGACAGACCTTCACTCTCCAGTTCCCATCTCACGAGTTCGTGAAGTCTAGTGCCGCCAAGGGAACAGGATGGAACGCTGGCGGAGGAGACTGGGAGATTCCGATTGAACGCAAGATGGGCGGAGATACCGTGTTTATCTCCATCGACAAGTTCAAGTACGGGTCAACACTCGTCAAGCAAAAGAAGGGTGGAGCTCGCCCAACTGGACCGACGTTCCGATTCGAGTTCGAGCTGAATTACCCGCAGGAGAAGGTAGGCGGGCATGAGCGTCGTCGGACACTTAAGCGGAAACGTACCCCTGTATCACGTTTAACTCGGAAGCGGTAAATATAAAGAAGAAACAGGATGTTTGTGGTTCTCGTCGGCGGATACCCCAACCAACGTTCAGAATTCATGGAGATAGTTGGAGCAATAGACGACGATCGGATTGTGTGGGTTGATAACCAAAAATCATTCTTTTATATTGCCACTCTCTTCGTGTACTTTGGCGGTCCGATATCCACTCCTCCTGGAAAACTCATTATGACCTGGAGCGGAGACCATCTAGAAACCCTTGACCGTGTCTACAAAACTCTCGGCTTATAACAACTGATGTTTAACATCCTCTGGGTTTTTGGGGGATTTCTAGTCGGTATGATTGTGACAACCATCTTCGTGCCGCCACAGACGAAGCATAAACTTGTCCCGGATATCCATAACCCGTCTATTGTATTCAGGAACGCAGACGTAGAGAACGGATGTTTCCGAGCGGTAGCGTATCCTGTTCAGTGCACTGACGGTATTGATTTTCTTAACATGTAAGCAATGAACGTCGCAGCAGTTCTAAAGAAACCCGAAGCTAATTTCTTCTTTTCGTTTGTTGTAGGGCTGGGGCTCGCTGTCCTTATGTTTCACCGCCAGCAGTCAGAAATCGATGTGTCTGCTATTCCGCCGGGAAAGATTCGGGAGATGGTGACACGCGTAGATGGCAAGTGCTACCGTTTCCGGGTGGATGATGCGTCATGCCCGGCAGCGAGAGTTTCGCTCTAATACATATACAAATGGACGCTACCCCTCTAGACCAACTGATGCCCCCGGGAGGATCTCAGCAGCCGGCGATGGCTCTGCCATCTGCCACTACCTACCCTCAAATGATCACACCTGGGACGTCAGCAGCTATTTACACTCCTCCTCCGCCGACGCAGGTTGCCCCGATGCATCCCGGTGCCGCCAAGAGCGTCCTGAAGTCTATTATGACTTACGTTGCTATCTTCGGTGCGATCTTTGTGATCTCACTCACCCCCGTACAATCCCTGTTTCTCCGCTACATTCCGAACGCTTACGGCGGTTCGGGTGTCGTCTCACTCACCGGTGCAGCATGCCTTGGCGGTCTGGGAGTTGTTCTCGTGTACATTCTTCAGGTCATCCTCCAACCGCTCGTCTAGTATAAATCGGAACGGTTTATGTCTTGAAAGAATAGTAAGTATAGATGCTCCAGGCGATCTTAGATAAGAATCGCCACCGATCTCGCGGACCCGTATACGATCCAATCGCAGCTGTGTTTGATCGCATTCTTCTTGGTCCTGGGATTCACCTGACCCCCAGGTTCGTTCGTAACCATCGGGTTACACACATACTCAACTGTGCAGAGAAGTCTGCCTGTCCCGCTTGGGCGTCGACTCATGTCGGTCCGAGTCGGTACATTTCCCTAGGAGCCGATGATGTCGTGGGATTCCCGCTCATTCGGGACTACTACGATACCTTTGAGAAGGTCATGGACATCTTCCTGCGGGATCCAGGGTGTCGGTGCGTCTACGTCCACTGCCAGGCAGGAATGAATAGGTCGGCTACCCTTCTGGCTGCATACCTACACAAACGGTTCGGGATCCCGATGGAGAAGGTGGTCGAGGTCATGGCAAAGCAACGACCGTGCGTCATGACGAACCCAAGCTTCGTAGAACAACTGGAAGAATTTGGATCTCGCGGAAAGAATAAGTAGTAAGGTATGTGGGCGTCCGTTCAGTCCGCGATCACATCTGCCAATGACGATCCTATGGCAGCTGGAAATGCTGTTCTCGACCAGGCCCTTGGTCCGTCCTACGATTATCTCCAGACCGTCCAGTCTCCCGCCAAGTTAAATGTTGGCGACGCAGGGACGATGGACCAGGTGGGAACCAACGCGAATGCGATAAAAACATACGTCGATAATCTTATTACAGGTCCCAAATCTGGAAATCAGTTTTTCAAGGATACAGGTGGTATGTGCCGTACCCCTGGAACCAAGGACGATAAGGGTAACGATAAAGGAGACGGTCCGGTTGTTCCGCGGTACTCTTATACGAACAACCGTATGGGCATGGACGACGCAGCGGCGGTTCTTGGTCCCAGTTTTTCCAAAGCGGTGTCGGGAAGCGGGTTTGACGGCATTATTCCTGCGATGGGTGGCGATATTGCGGCTATGAACCCACTCAAACTCATGAACGGTCTGGTACTTGACGGAGTGCCGCCATGTATAGCGTATACCTGCCCCGTCACCGATATACAGACTGGAGTATACCAAGGAACCCAGACTCGGTTTATATCGCCGTCACTGGAGTTCAATATTACCCCTTGTCGTGCCGCTACGGCGTCAGAGACATCGTCTCTGATGGCAATGATTGACTCTGAAAAGAAGGCAGCAGAGAAGGCTGCCAAGGATGCGGCTGATAAGAAGGCGGCGGAAAAGATGCCAAAGCCAGCGGCAAGTGCGAGCAAAGATCCTGTCAAAGGGGTGAACGCGTCTGGCGAGAAGTATGCGAACTTTCAGGAAAACCTGTACCAAGCTCCCATGCCAGTTGACTACATTGACCCGGTCTCATATCTTACTCTCGGTGCAGCAGTTATGGTATTTATCGGATACATATTGATGAAATAACTTACGGAAGAATCCCGAGAGGACAATAAGATAGTCGATGTCCTCGGATGTATTCAAGGTGAAGAAGACTCGAGATGGTAGTGGATCTAAAGGATGTAGAGATCAGATTGGTACTCTAGATTCTCTGCACGAGAAGTACGTGGATGAGCTCCACACTGGTTCGTCTGATGAATCGGTGCGAGTGTTGGAGATGAAGTTAGCAGAGCTTGATAAAGAATTGAAAGGACCGTTCAGCCCGTTCGAATTCGACGATGTCATGCGTCAATCAAAGCTGCAAGGTGAACGCGATGCTCTAGCAAAAACTATTGAGAATGTACGCGAAAAGCGGGATATTCAGCAGTATTACATGGACAGCGGTGATCTCATGCTAGATTACTACGCTCCACCTGGAAAGAAGACCACATCCAAAGTCGATTTTGGATCGCGGATTCCGGGGACATTTGACAAACTGTTTTCGGTTACTGAGACATCGGCAGGTCCGTCCAAGAAGAAGATGTTTGACGAGTACCTTTCTCGTCGCGGTCTGTCAAACGGTCTGAACATCGCCGAGAACGCGGACAATATCAAGAAGATGGCGGAGCACTGTGCCCCCTGCAATATCCCCCGCGAAGAGATCACATCCGAAGGTATCCTGGTCTGCCCCAAGTGCGGGTCGGAAGAGTATGCCCTCGTAGTGTCCGACTTCCCCAGTTTCCGCGATCCCCCTAAGGAGCGGAACAATTACGCCTACAAAAAGCAGAATCACTTGAACGAGATCCTGAACCAGTTTCAGGCGAAGGAGAGCACTGAGATCCCCGACGATGTTATGAACGAAGTCATCTGCGAAATCAAAAAGCGACGCATAGATAATATCGCTCTCCTGACCGAACAGAATATCCGCGAGATCTTGAAGAAACTGGGTCGGAACCGGTACTACGAGCATGCGGCTCACATTCTCTCTAGGCTGAACGGCAATCCTCCTCCTACGATCACGCCAGAGATCGAGGACAAGATTCGTGCGATGTTCCAGGAGGTTCAGGCACCCTACCTTCTCTACTGCCCTGACGAACGCCGAAACTTCCTGTCGTATTCTTACATTATTTACAAATTCCTGGAGCTGCTGGAGCTGGACGAGTACAAGGTCCACTTCCCGCTTCTCAAATCCCGTGATCGTCTGATTCAGCACGACACGATCTGGAAGAAGATTTGTGAGTACTTGCAGTGGGAGTTCATTCAGAGTATTTAAAGATCTGTGGATATGAAAACACATAATGGATCCACAAGAACTTCTTCAACATATGAACTGTCTTCCGGCAGATCATATGTTTCCAGTTGCACACACTCCAAAGATACCTCGTCTGCTTCACTTAATTTGGGTTGGAGATAAGCCGCGTCCAGATTACGTTGATCTATATATCCAAAAATGGAAGGAACTTATGCCAACCTGGACAGTACGTCTGTGGACAAACGAAGATATCCACACAGGTGAATTTCCAGAGCCCATAGTTACGCTTATAGGATATGCATGGATGGGAGCCCAGAAAGCAGATATTATGCGATACCATATTATTGAGAAGTACGGCGGAATCTATGTTGATACCGACTTTATTCCGAAACGGTCGTTCGAGGATCTCATTGTTCATACGAGTGCAGACGCAATACTCTGTCACGAACTTGATATAAGTTGGGCGTTTATTGCCAATGCTTTTTTTGCTATGACCCCCCACCATCCAATTATGCAGACTGCGTGTGAATTATGCTATACGATTCTAGTGAATACTCGGGAAATCCACCTGGTAACGGGTCCTCGTCTTTTGGGAGAAGCTGTGCGTGTTGCTCCTAGGACAGGAGAGAAGTACCTCCTTCTACCACCTCACTACCTCTACTGGAATGATTATTTCCCCCACGCGTTCGCAACACATACGTTCGCAAAGTCTTGGGCGAAGGATCAAGAGTAGACGGAATAGGTCACGGCATAGATACCGAGTAGGAGGTTGAAGATCTGGATCTCTGTCGGAATCTTGCGAATGGCATAGAACAGACCCATGATAGATAAAATCAACACCGAATCACCGATGAGTGGTCCCACTCCTCCGCGGTTCACGTACGTCCGGAACAGGTCGATGATCTCGTTCTCTCCGTTGGGGAGTGGAGTAATCACAAATGTATACAACAGAATATCGTGAAGAATCTGGTAGAGCAGGACCACGGCTGTAACTGTGAGAGGTGATCCGCCAGGGACAGTGAAGAACGCCAGCATAATCGCCAGCATCAAAGAGAGACAGTCGAGAAGGACGGCAATCAGGCGATACTTTCCGTACCACACCGTCAACATCGAGTTCAGGAGATACACTTTCTTCGTGAACATCACAAAGAGAAAGTCCATCCATACAGTCGCAGTTGCTATCGCGAGGATATTCATTCTTATTCATTAGCAACAATCTTAAGTTGTGCGTTGTATTCGTAGACCTGTTCAGACCCGAGGATATCGCTGTGCCCCGGACGCTGCTTTCCGAGAATAGGGTACGCAAACACCCACCCCTTCGTCTGTAGACGCTTCCAGTGCTGATCAATCGCATATTCATGGTAGTCCTTTCCAGACTTGAACAGTTCAATTGCCTCCTTGAAATTCTCGATCAGCGTGTCGTAGTACTCCCGCTTGCAAATATACGCCAAAGCTGTCTGGCACGTTGTTCCCGTGACAAACATATCGTTGACACGTGTGGCTTCTGACCCATCCGTAAACCCAGGAGCCAAGACAGCTACATTGTAGTCGATATGCTCTAGACTTTCAAGAGCTGCTCGTATCTCATGCGACTTCTTTGTCCATACAAGATCGTCCTCAACAATCAGAACGCTTGGAAGATTCCGCTCCTTCGCGAGTTCCAGGCATCGGAGATGAGACATCGAGCAACCAACCTGCGGAGGATCGTACTTAATTGCCGGAAAACGATCATGGGGGAATCCTACGCACGAAAGCTCCTTTTCAATGGAGGTTCGGCGATCCTCTCGAGAATCGAGATTGATATAGAATGTGAACGGAAGGTCGGTGACTGGGCGTAGATGGCACTCGGGAGAATACCATCCGTTCTTTCCAGGGATATGAACATCCATGATTGTATTGAAGACGTACTCATACTTGTGTGCGACGTTGAACATGTCATACAACCTTACCGCACGCTCACGGATATACTTTCGGTCGAACTTTCCGTCTATTGCCATCTGAACCCCCATACAGAACTCCTGGAGCGTGTGGCAGTTCAAACCCGTCTTGAACGGTTCAATCGTTTCTGTTTGGGCTCCGTAATCCACAGAGAGTGCGGGCGTTCCGCACAACTGAGCTTCTACAACCACGCCGCAAAAGGGCTCAACGAACATTGTGGGTGCAAGAAGTGCCTGAAGCGATCCAAGGTACTCTCCTCGCTCTAGACCGCTGATGGGTGGCTTGTAGACGATGTTTGGATGGGTTAGAAATTGCGTGGGGTTTCCCTGACCACACAGAATGAAACGTACATGTGGCATACGCTTGGCAATTTCTACAATCACATTACAGCCCTTGCCGTCGTAGATACGACCAAGGAACCCGACCGTATTGATCTTTGGCGTGAGCGAAAGCGGCCATTCCATTGAATCAAAGTAATTCTGAATGACGAACCAGTAGTTGTGTCCCCACTTCTTTTCGACACCAAGAACTTGGTGGAGCCATGCATAACTCTCGAAGATTCGGTAGTTCCGCGTAGAGTCATTGTATCCGATACCGGTCTCACACACAACAAAATTGAGACCGTCGAGAGCCGCATCGTGCGACACGCCAAATGGCAGGCACACAATATCGGTTTCCGTGCTTCGGTAATTTGCGACAAGGAGAGGGCGAAGACGGGCATTAAATTCACGGTAGAGTGGAGTAGACCAGTTTCCCAGGTCTCCAATGAACGAACTATGATCTGTTAGATGCTTTACCGCCTCCTCCTTGGTTTTCTCTGGGTGGAGGAACCGGTAAGACATGATACGCAGGAGATCCCACTCCTCGCGACTCAGGACATCTACCTGCTTCGTCGCCTCCGTCGCAGATCCCTCTACGCCATAATGGTAGACCTCAAATCCCCGAGACATCATCATGCGAGGAAACCGCAGGACCTTTCCGGTGTACGCACAATGACTAAAATCATTGTGTGTCACTGTGTGAGGAAGTCCGAGAATATGTAGGCGTATTGGCATTTACATACTGTATTCACGTCATACGTAAATGGAGAATAATGGTATATCATTCATCGTACGTATACGCAACGAAGAGGCAGTGCTTGAACAGAGCATTCGGTCTCTGTCACAGATTACTGTTCCCCACGAAATTGTCCTCATTCTCCACCTGTGTAAAGATGGAAGTGCTCAGATCGCCGAACGCCTTGCAGGTGAGAATCCAAATATTCGGATAATGACCTACGACGTGGAGATCTCACGACCCGGATACGAAACACTCGCAACGGACGAGAATTCAAAGCACAGTGTCGTCACATATTACAATTGGTGGATCCGTCAGGCGAAGTACCCCTGGGTATTTAAGTGGGATGCTGATTTCTTAGCGTCTCCTGAGCTCGTCTCGGCTATTAACAATGAGATCTGGACACCCAAAAACATGTACGTGACAATAGTTGCCAAGAACTCAACGTCTAGTAACCGCGAAGCATATCTAGTTGGGGGAGAACGCGTTTACAAAAAGTACATATTCTGGGAGAATAACATGTTCAATGGTGATATTAAACAACGGCAGTTTGATGACCACGTAAATATTACACACGCCTCTGAACTGTCTGTACTGAAGTCTTACTGGCGGGACTCTCCGTGGTTCGAGAGGGAAGATTCTGACGAAGCCCGCCTTGTGAAGAGCAGGGTTGATCGACTAACCGCCGACTTCGGACCAGAGCCCCAGGGTATGGCACGGGCTTCTAATCCAGAGTGCGATGCCGCATTCATGGCAATTTCATCGGCAAATAATGGTGCTGGTCCGTCTTACGTCCAGATGTTTATATAAAAACGGAACGACTTACAGCCGAGTTTGACAACAACACAAAATGAAGCCGCGTTTCTCAGCCTCCGATGTCGCATCTCTACTCGGACTGAATCCCTACCGTAGCAAGAATGAATCGCTCCTCAAGGTTCTTACTACGATGCCCAAGTTCAAGTCAGTGATTCTGGGTGTTAAGGAGACTATGGGTGCTAAGACGGATAACGAGATTGTAGCACAGGCGAGCGGTTCAGCTCTCAAGGCTATGTGGGAGTCGGTGGATGCTGCATGTGCTGCGACCACCGATTACCAGGTAGAGAAGGCGATCTCAACGTTCAAGCAGACGCATATCCGCCAGGTTGTTCAGGAAACACTGGAGGGTAAGAGGGCACCTACAACTCCGGCACTTCAGGAGGCAGTAGCCCGAGTGATTTCAGGTCAGATGGATGTTGCGACGGAGACGGCTCTTCTGTGTGTGAACCCAGAGGTGGCTGCTAAGATCGAGCAGACGCAGGAGCACCAGGCTCTGGCATCAGAGATCCAGAAGCGACGGGGAACTCGGCTGGAGGATAAGGCGGAGAACAATCATGCGGCAGCCACGGGCAAGGAAGTGACGGATCGCAATACATTCGTAGAGTTTGAGTCTGATTCTTATCGCCTCATCGGATACCTGGATGGGATGCAGGATGGGAAGGTTGTGGAGACCAAGAATCGCAAACGGTTCTGGACGACGCCGCCAGCCTATGATTTCATCCAGCTGCGGTGCTATATGTTCATGAAGGGCGAGAAGGACGGCGTTCTTCTTGAGAACTTCCCGGGTCGTCCTCCTCGTACCACCGAAGTTCCGTGGAATGACGAGCGGTGGATGGATATTCATGCTGGACTGTGCGGTGTCGCACAGACAATCGCCAACATCACGGAAGAGGATGTTCATTCACTTGCCCGTTCGGTGTTTGCGGCGACGAAGAGTTAGACGAACCCTCCGAGTCCGTGACCGAGTCTTCCGAGCTCCTCCTCGGCGTAAGAACAGCGAACGTCCGTTATAGATAGAGAACTGTGTCCCAGCCCTGATGATATATGTGCCCCCAGCCGCAAGGTTCACTATCCTGTTGGACTTGAATTTTCCCTGTTTGGTAAGCTCCCGGGGTAAATCCGCCGTAATCGTGATTTCGGAGTCCTTGATAAGTTGGTTGGGCACAAACTTCCCGTCGCCTAGTTCGTATACTGCCATTATATATACAGGTGAAAATGGATCGCCGTTGTCTATTTTTGGTTTGGAGCATTCGATCATGAACAGACTACTCCACACTATCTTTCTCGAGAACAAGGACAACAAGAATCTCTGGGACACGTTTGAAGCCGAGTGCCAGAAATTCTACAATGAACCGGCACACAGCTTCACGGAAATGCGGACGCGGGACAACAAGAAGGTTCGGGGCGATATCTTCGAAGACTTCTGTGTGCTCTACCTCAAACATATCAGAGGATACGACGACGTGTGGCTCTTAGCCGACGTCCCCGATACGATCTTAGCAGAATTAGGAATGAAGCGGCCTGACGTGGGAATTGATATTGTCGCAAGGAAGGGCAAGCTGTATTCGGCGGTGCAGTGTAAGTACAAGAAGCAGGAGACGAAAACGAAGATTGTGACGTGGAAAGCCCTGTCTACGTTCTACGCCCTGTGTATGCGAACGGGTCCCTGGGAGAAGTATGTGGTCATGACCAACTGCTCGTTTGTGCGGCATATGGGTAAGAAGTCCAAGAAAGATCTCTCCATTTGTTTGAAGACTCTCCAAGGCATTTCAAAGGAGCAGTGGATTTCCATGTGCGGAGTGGAAGGACATAAAGTAGACGACGCTCCGTCTCAGGCTCCTGCACCCAAGACGGACGAAGATGTCCGACAGGCACGATTGAAATTCTTCGGTAAAATATAATGACAGGATCATCTGCGTCTACCCCTGCTGCTCCTGCTGGTGCTGTCCCGACCGATCCGAAAGCAGCTGTGTCTCTGCCCCCCGATTCTCCTGCTGCCAAGATGCCCACAACCTCGGCTGCCACTGCACTAGCCAACGCCGTCCCTGCACTTCCGACTGGAAATTGGGATGTGAAAACCGTTCTGATTTTTGCGTTCGCTATCCTGTGGTTTACTTTTGGACTTGTAGGGTTTATCCTATCTCTCATCTGCTTCGGATACTCTGGATCGACTGGAGAAAAGATCATGGGTCTCGTGATTGCTCTGGCACTAGGTCCCTGGTTCTTCCTGTACTACTTTTCGAGCGGATCGTACTGCAAACGCATGCCCCCGACCCTCTTCTAAACCGCTAAAACGAATTTATGGAGTATGAAGCAGACAAACAGAACAAGAACAAGAATGTTACGAATTGCAGATACGTCCCAGGCTCCCGAGGTTGAAACGAACTACACGTTTCCTCTGGATCCCTTTCAGAAATGTGCTGTCGCCGCTATCCAGGCTCGCGAGAACGTCCTGGTCACCGCCAAGACGGGCAGTGGAAAGACGTTGGTGGGCGAGTACCAGATCGAGTTCTCCCTCAACAACGGCGGGCGAGTGTTCTATACTACCCCGATCAAGTCTCTATCAAACCAAAAATTCCACGATCTCTCTATCCTCTACCCCGGGAAGGTAGGGATCATGACGGGCGACGTCAAGTTCAAGCCCCAGGCGGAGGTGGTGGTCATGACCACCGAGATTCTGCGGAATCTCCTCTTCAAGATCGGCTCGTCTACGGAACACATTGGAAGTACGGCGGCTCTCTCGCTAGACGGTGTTGATGCGATCGTCTTCGACGAAGTCCACTACTTCAATGATCCCGCCCGGGGAAAGGTATGGGAAGAGTGCCTGATTCTCCTGCCACCCAGTATTCGGCTCGTCCTGCTTTCGGCGACAATTGAAAGTCCAGACGTCTTTGCTCAGTGGATCGGTGAAATGAAGCAGGTTCCGACACATCTTATCTCGACACAGTACCGGGTAGTTCCGCTTGAGCACCGGGTTCGGGAAAAGCTTCTCATGGACGAGAAGGACAAGTTCAATGGCCAGGCCTATGCTGAGTACCTTCGGTATCTCAAGGGCGTCGATGATGCGAATAGGAAACATTCGGATGCAGTGAAAGCTCGGGTTGCTGGTGATCCTGTTGTCGCTCGCGAGATCCGTTCTAATGGATTCCTGCACCAGATGAACGAGATGGTGGAGACTCTTCGCCACGAAAACAAGTTGCCGGCGATGTTCTTCGTGTTCTCCCGCAAGAACTGCGAGGCGTATGCGTCCAAAGTGACCTCCAACCTGATTGACGCGTCCGAGGGTGCCGTGATCAAGCACCGCGTGAACTTCCACCTGTCTCGGTACCCCGAACTCAAGATGATTCCGCAGTATCATACTCTGCTGGGTCTCTTGATGAAAGGTGTGGCGTTCCATCACAGCGGGATGCTCCCGGTGCTCAAAGAGATCGTGGAGATGCTGTTTGCCGGCGGTCATCTCAAGCTTCTGTTTGCGACGGAGACGTTTGCGGTAGGCATCAACATGCCAACCAAGACGGTGATCTTCACGAGCTACCGGAAGTACGATGACGACGTGGGCGATCTGCGGATGCTGCGGACGGACGAGTATATCCAGATGGCGGGTCGGGCGGGTCGGCGTGGCAAGGATACGCGGGGGTTCGTGTACTACCTTCCCGATCGCAAGCCTGAGACGCTAGAGGATGTGCGGACGATGATGACAGGGAAACAGCAGTCTCTGGAATCACGGATGGATTTCCACTACGACTTTCTCCTGAAGTGTCTCCAGAACGGGACAACGGGATGGCTGGGAATGATGGAGAAGTCGTACTGGCACGATCAGCGACAGCGTGAGTTGGCAGTACACAAAGCCGAAGTCCTCGAGCTTCAGAAGAAGTATACTGGACTGGATATCTCTGCGTTTGAGCTGCGGGATATGTACGAGACTCAGATCCGGGCGACGCAGAACGCTGACCGGAAGCGGGTCCAGGCTCTGCTGGACGGGTGGAAGAACAAGCACGTGGGACCCAAGTGGGAGAAGGGGTGGCAGGATTTCAAGGAGTTCAAGAGGAATCGGGAGCAGATCGCGAGGCTGGAGGAGAAGATCGAGGCGACCAAGAAGATCGAGGTTCCATTTCTCGTTAACCTCCAACGTCTGGGGTATGCTGATGCTGATGGCGAGACGTTGACGGAGTTGGGAGTTATGGCATCGGAGATCAATGAGGGGAATCCTCTGGTGATGTCCAAGATGTTTGGGCGGTTCGGGGAACTGCCCCGCAACGAGATGGTAGCTCTTCTCTCGTGTTTCGTAGAGGGCGAGAAGACAGAGGATCCCGTTACCGTATCGTGTCTGCGTGTCCCCGATACGCTCAAGAGTGCTCTCTTGGCGGTTCACGTGATTGCCCAGGATCTGTATGAACATGAGAACCCCAAGAGCCGACCAGAGTATTGGACGATTCACAATTACTGGACAGAGATCGTTTACCTTTGGATGGGCGGGGACGAGATGGGAGCTCTGTGTGCCGAGTATGGAGTGTACGAGGGCAACTTCATGAAGGCTATTCTGAAAACAGCCAATATCGTGGACGAGTGGATTACCCTGGCAACATATACGAAAAACCTGGGGATCCTAGAAACTCTGCGTGAGATCCGGGTGGATCTCGTGCGGGGCTTGGTGGTCCCTGACTCTCTCTACTTACGCCTGTAAGTACGGCTCCTCATCCTCCTTCCGGCCTTCCGTGTATGTGTTGCCGCCCGCTTGTTCGCGGTCGCAATTGCCTTATGCAAAAAAGCAGTCGTTTCGTGATCAACGGCCACTGCTTTTTTCGCAGCTTCCCGAGCTTTTCGTTGGGTATGCAGTTTCTCTAAGCGGTTAAGAAGCAGTGCTTTCCTTGAAAGTTCACGAAACTTCTTCCGAGTGTCCATTATTCCTTACTTACTCAGCCGAGAAAGATACGACGATGCGGTTGGGGGTATAATCCTCCCACCTCCGATCCAGTATGTTCTCGATCTCATCGGGATCTTCAATATCCTGGTGCGTCGGGTCGCCGTTATCGTTGAGCATTTCGCGGTGGATGTAGAGTATACCTCCCTCGATAATGGTTGGCAGGTAATTGACCGACATTCCCAAACCAATTCCTATCGTCTGTCGAATCGTCCAGTCCTGCCCCACCCACTGAGTAGGGCGATCAAGAACAGAATACATGTACGCTCGGTTGTGACGAACAGACCACCGAACGTAGATGACATCCCCGTCACGTTCATCATCAAATTCGCCGACGAGGTAGTCGTTGTCCGAATAGAAATTGGAATCATCAGGAGCTATGGGAGGTGGAGGAAGGCGGTTGTTGTTCATCTTTGAGTCTCGTCAGGTATTCCAATAAGTCAATTCGTTTTCATCATCTCCGAGACGTATCGTGAGACGGATACGGATATTGTTTTTGGCATACTGTTTCCAGTGCCCATGTAGGAAGGATCGTTTCTCCCAAGTATGAGCCGGTCGTCCAGCGGGATAGGTAAAGTTTTCAAAGTAAAGTTCTTCAATATCAATATCCCCCACGATATCCCCTAGGAACCAGTTAAGACTTGCTCCTATGGTAGTAGCACCCGCAGGGGCAAACCTGCCGTCAATGAACAGTGTCCCCGAGACAGTAAAACAACTAACGACAAAATGGTCTTCTTGATCTACATCTTTTACGGTGATTTCAGCAACTTTCACCAGACGATTACTATTATTAGAAAAAGCAGGTTCTCCCACCGTTGCCCTTGTAAACATACACAATACTTCTAACAAACACATTTTACGCGGTGATCCGGCGATCGGGGAATGTGACGTTCAGCTCCAGGGGAAGCATAGCCCCTGAATCTGCCACCTCCTCCCACCGCATATCCAGGATCATCTTCTTCTGGAAAGCAATGCCATTGAAGAAGTCAATATCGTTCCACATATAGTTTCTATCTGCCTTGCCGGTATGAATGAACCGCAGAGTCTGACCCACCGTCAAGAACTGGTCAAAGTTTCGGGGGGTAGCATCGGCGTGCTCGCGAATATAGTATCGGCACTCGAGGGTGTTCTTCCAGATCTCCAGTTCGTAGTCGTAAGGGTAGTCGCCAAGATTGAATTTGAGCGTCATCACATGAATATTCGGCATTTTGAGGTCTGGTCTGTTCGGAGTATCACGTATCCGTTTTGATTTTAATATGAAACACCATACGCTGTTTCCAGGTGGGTCGCTGCATGTCTAGGAAATACGTGACGGTGACCGGAGTTCCTTCGGGTAGATCGTTTGCACACGTAATTAGGCGATCCCAGTCGGGGATCCAGATACGCGTAGGAGAGACCACGATCCCCTGGATATTTTCAAGGCAACGTTGGAGAATGTCCAGGAACGCCAGGTCGCGTGCATGCTTCTTGGCAAATGTCTGGAGACGATTACAGTCCTCTTTCGCATTGGGAACAGGCATCCCTTTCATCGTCATCTGGTTCACCACATCTGCCCATCGCCGAATAGGAGAGCTTCCGTGGCAGTACCGGGTCTGGAAGCCCCAGTGCTGAATATCGGGAGAGACATCTTCATAGGTTGCGGACGCATATGCGAACATCCGGGCATTCAGACCGAGCCGTTCATACTTATCTAACTTCTCGGCATCGGGAGCAGTATGGTGACGAAGCAGACCCTTGCCCATCCGTACAAGCTGCTCAGCCATCTGTTTGTTGTAGAAGATCATCAGTTCAGCGACCCAATCATGTGTATCGGGAAGAGCCCGACCCGCGAGATGTTCACAGATCTTTTGAAGAGTACCTATCGGAATCTCGGTCGCAAGACGGCAGTTGTCGTAAGTATACGATGCCTTGTTGATGATCACGACCTCTTTGAAGTGGGCGTCGTGAATACTCCCTGTCCAGGTGAATATGAGAGCATACCCGAACCTCCGTTCGCCAGGCAGAAGCGACATCCTAGTCTCCAGTGTCTTGGGAAACATACTCCTGGCAGACGTACCCCCGTCATAGAATGACTGCCCAATATTCTGGGCGTGAGCCATCCACGGATTTGCCTTGACCCACTCGGCAACATCTGCGATGGTGATAGCAACTCGAGTTGTGCCGTTCTCAGTCCAAATCGAGACACAGTCATCAATATCCATGCATCCGGGGGGGTCAATATTGATGGTGGGAACGTCAAGGATCGGGGGGAGACAGTCGGGCTGGACTACGGCAGGGAACTTCGTCCAGTAATCGGGGGAATAGGCTATGTGAATCGCCTTCCGCTCAGCCAGAGGATCGCCACACGTTCCGACGATTTCAACGATCTGTCCACGGGGAAGCTTCTCGTCGCTGATCTTTTCGGCGACGACGAGGAGGTTCTTCTTGAGATCGCGGTGGGCTGAGGCTACCACCATTTGTGGGAACACCGTGTTAAGGGGGCTAAAGAGATACATGGGCACATTGCGAGACGTCAGTCCGTATCGCGTCTTGTTCGTAAGTTGGAGGACTCCGGCGATTCGTGTCATCCTATTGGTTATTCTTTGGTTTATTGCCACGGCTCCACATTCGTTTTGTTCATTTTGGGGCACTTGCCACATCCAGGTGCAGGGGTAGGAGAGACGGAAGGCAGGGGTCCCTTAGACAGAACAAAATAAGCCAGTCCAGCCAGGACAAGGATTCCAATCGCCCAGTAAACTGTTTCGGTCATCCTAATTGTTTTCGGGTAAGACATTTTATATACATAAATGGGCATACCATACTACTTCATCAGCCTCATCCGTTCTCATAAGAATGTTGTCTCACGCGTTCGAGCAAAACTCCAGCCGGATATCCTGGCTGTAGACTTCAACTGTTTGATCCACAATTACATGGATGATGCCCGACCGATTGAGAGCGTGGTAGAAGCACTTCTCAAGCTGTTGGACGAAACGTGTCAGCCGAAACTCTTGTACATCGCGATGGACGGTCTGGTTCCGTACGGCAAAATTGTCCAGCAACGGTACCGTCGTTTCCGCACCCCCGAGGGTACCCCTGTCTTTGATCGTAATCAGATCTCGCCGGGGACCCCGTATATGAAAGAGCTGGATCAGGCGGTCAGGGCTCGGCTGCCACATGCAGTCGTATCGTCCACCGATCTCCCAGGGGAGGGAGAGCACAAACTGTTTGAGTGGATGAAGACTCTATCTGCCCCGCAACGCCAAAATACTGTGGTGTACGGTCTCGACGCCGACCTCATTCTTCTTTCTCTGACCCAGACCGCTCTCTGTCCCCAGCTCTGGCTCCTCCGTGAGAACCCGAGCTTCCAGTCCAAGGTCGAGGGATTTTCCGTGCTGTCTATCCACGCCCTTGCTGGGGTGCTTCCGATCCCCGCCCAGAGATACGTCGCACTCTGTGTCCTGTGTTTCGGTAACGATTTCATGCCTCCGCTCGGGATGTTTTCCCTGCGTGAAGGCGGGCACGAACGGGCAGTGGAATGCTACCTCCAGTCCGGATCCCCCAATTTGATGACTGCGGCAGGACGCCAAGCTTTCCTGAGGGCGGCGGCGACACAGGAAATCAAGGTATACCAGCAGAAGATTGGGGCACGACAGAATCACGCAGAACGCACAATCCTGTCGACCGACGCCAAGCATTTCGAGCAGCGGTACAATCTCCATATTCTGGATGGTGTAGAGGATACCCGTGAAGTTGTTCACGCGTTCTGGAAGACGTTTCATTGGACGCTGCACTACTTCTTTGAAAACGAGTGTCTGGACTGGAATTGGGTGTACCCGTACGCCGAAGCCCCTCTGGTCTCACAGATTGTCCGGTACGAAGAGTCGGTTCCGACGTGGTCTGGAACCCCTCCCAACTTTACAGTGACGAAGCAACTGCAGTTTATTCTTCCCCGGGCGTCGCTTCACAGGGCACACAAGCGTGCAATGTTTCCCGATGAGTTTTACAACGAGGAAACAGATACGCGGATAGCGTGGATGCGTAAATTTCAGTGGGAATGCGAACCTCGGATATCTCTTCCGATTAAGACCGAAGATTTGACAACGGTCCAATCCTTCCCAGTGTCTTGAGTTTAAACCCCGACTGCGGCATACTGAGTCTCGGAATCAGAGTACCACCAGTATTTGTCAAAGACGATGAGGCGTTCACGAGTGGTGATACATTGATGTCGGAGAATACAGATAGTTCGTACCATTCAAACGTTCGTTTAGACCAGTAGTTCTCTTCGATCATATTGAGTTCCCGGATCTTAGGGGCAGTAGAAATGCCTTCCATCGTCATATTCTTCATCCAATCGTTACGTATATAAGCAAGGTACTCTTGACGACGAACTGGTGCTAATGCAGGGGGGAGTATCGTTTCCAGTTCCGCAATACTTTCATTGAACGTGTACATCTTCCGGTGGTTGCGAGAATTCACCGAGTTATGGGCACGCATAACGAACTCTACGACACCCCGGCGACTTGATTTCCACGTTGGGTTCATGTATGTGTACGCAGCTACTGCGTCGGAAAAGTGTTTCATACAGCTTGGACAGAGAATGGTCTGAGTAAAGGAAACAAGCCATCGAGCGAACATTTCCTGTTCAAGTGCGGATGGGTTGTCGGGGTACAACGCGGATACAGAGTGGAGGGTCGCCCATCCTAATGGACCCCAGCCTTTTGTCATTGTATACAACCATTAAGAAAGTAGTCCGGCTCCGACCGAGTCGGCATATAACGTACGAAGGACGGCAGGGGGAATATCCTTCTTTTCCCCACCGATAATCTTCTTCTCTATCAGTTTCTTACGTATTAACGCGATATCCATGCGAGCAGCCTTTGCCTTGGCAGTCTTGCGTGCCTTCTCGATTCCTCCTTCTGTCATCAGCTTGATCGACTTCTTACGTGTCGGAGGAGCCTTTGATGGGTTTCCGGTCGGGCGGATCTTGGCGGTCTTACGTAAAATACCACGGGGGTACGTCTTAGACGACCTGCGGCGACGACCGCCTCCCGGACCACTCGGCATACCCATCGGCGGACGAGGGGCAGTAATTGTGCTCACCGTAACCGATTTATCCTCACCGTTGAATGCGGGATCAGTCGCCTCATTGATAATGAGATCACCGCCTCCTCCTCGGACTTTATTCACCTTGTACTTTGTAGGATCCGGAGCCATAACTCTTCCTCTTATAGAAAACGGATAAAATGTCTTACGGCGACGCTGTGTCTACAAGAACAGGATGGACGCTATCCGGGCATATTTCAAGCAGGGTATTTCTCGTTTCTCTGAATCGCAGGTTGAACCGTATGAGGACTTTCTTCGTAACAAACTCCCGCTGATTCTTCGGTCTACTCCGCCCATCGTAGTCTGGCACGACCAGGACGAGGCGACGAAGAAGTACAAGTATGAGTTCAGGCTGTCGTTTGACAACGTGTCGTACATGAAGCCCCGTATCCAGGAAGCTACGGGACGCCTGAAGCAGATGCTGCCGTGCGAAGCCCGCATCCGCAATTTCACCTACTCTGCTCAGATGTTCGTGGACATTCGGCTGAAGGTTCGGTCGTACAGTGGTGCCGATCTCACGGAGTTCAAAGAGGAGACCAAGCTGTTTGAAGGTATTTCCCTCGGCAAGATTCCTGTGATGCTGGGATCGTCGCTGTGTGTCCTCAAGGACTACCCCATGTCGATGGAGGAGCTGGGTGAGTGCCCCCAAGATCCCCTGGGCTACTTCATTGTTCACGGCGGTGAACGGGTGATTCTGTCGCAGGAGAAGGTGGCAGACAACCGTATCATGGTCTTCCTCAACAAGAAGGCGACCACAAAGCACTCCCACTCGGTGGAAATGAAGTCGCTTCACGAGAGCTTTACCCTGCCTCCCAAGAAGCTGGAGATCCGCGTGTCTGCAAAGTTCAACGGACTGGGGTATCCACTCTCAATCTGTATTCCTCGCTTCCGAGAGGATATTCCTCTGATGGTGTTCTTCCGATGCCTAGGAATTACGAAGGATCGTGATGTCCATCGTCTACTCAATGTGGACGACGAGGATTACCTGGCAGCTTCGTTTAAGGAGTGTGCGGATATCGGAGTGTTCTCCCAGCAGGATGCGATCGAGTATCTCTCTCACCACCTACAGTATCCTCCAGCAATGGAAGACAAAACTGGTCATGTCCGTGCCCTTCTCCTTACCGAGTTCCTCCCCCACGTAACACTCTCTGGAGAGACCCTTGAGACAGAGGTTCTGATTGCTCGCAAGGTGAAGATTATTGCCAGTATGGTCAAGAAGCTTCTGGATACCGCCAACGGCAAGATCCCCCAGGATGATCGCGATGCCTACCCCAACAAGCGGGTGGTAACCACGGGTGCTCTCCTCACCCATCTCTTCCGCCAACTGTTCCAGAAGGTATGCAAAGATATCCGCTCAAAGTTCGTTCACGAGATCAATAACGATAACTGGAAGCGGTCTGGCAAGCCCCTGGATGTCCTTGTCCTTTCCAATCTCTACAAGATTCTCAAGGTTTCGTCAATTGAAGGCAAGTTGAAGCAGGCACTTGCCACGGGTAACTTCACAGTCCAAGGTCTCGGGACGTCGGGATCCACGTCTCTCTCGAATGCCACTAAATCAGGTGTGTCCCAGGTTCTCAATCGTCTATCCTATAACGCCACACTCTCCCACATTCGCCGTATCCAGACGCCGGTAGAAAAGTCTGGAAAGCTCCTGGCTCCTCGCAAGCTCAACGGATCATCGTGGGGCTTCGTGTGCCCTGTAGAGACGCCAGAGGGACATTCGGTCGGTATCGTGAAAACAATGAGTCTGATGTCTACTGTTTCATCACATGTCCCATCGTTCGTTGTTCTGAACCGTCTCAAAGAAATCAACGGAGTCATCTGGATCGAAACTATGTGGACGACGGGTCAGGTAGCGATCCTAGTCAACGGTGTGATTGTAGCTTACACCAACTCGCCCAAGGAGGTTCATGCCAAACTCAAGGCTTCTAAGCATTCTGGTGATATTCACCCACACATTTCAATTGCCTGGAATATCATGCTGAACCGTATTCTGATCGAGACGGATGCTGGTCGTCTTGTTCGCCCGATCTTCCGTGTCGTGGACGGCAAGCTTCTGCCGAAGCCTGCGTCCAATATCTGGGATGACTGGGTGCGGTCGTGTGTTGAGTACGTCGATGCCAACGAGTCTGAGGTCATTCGCATCGCGATGTTCCCTGGCGAGGTTACGCCCGAGCACACCCACTGCGAGATTCATCCGCACATGATTCTCGGTCACATGGCTTCCATCATTCCATTGTCGAACCATAATCAGTCCCCTCGTAATGCTTACCAGTCTGCGATGGCAAAGCAGGCTATGACGTTGTATGCCTCGAACTATCATCGCCGGCTGGATAAAGCTGCATACCTCTTGGCATCTCCCCAGCGTCCGATCGTGGAAACTCAGATTATGAGTATCCTGAACATGCACAAGATGCCGTCCGGATGCAATGCCATTGTCGCGATCGCGTGTTACTCGGGCTATAACCAGGAGGATTCCGTGATCCTCAACCGCGGTTCCCTCAAGCGTGGGTTCATGCGGGGGTACTACTACACGGTGTACAAGGACGAGGAGCACCGCAATGTAGCCAGCGGGCGGGAAGAGCGGTTCTCCAAAGCCAGGCACGAGAACACCAAGGGTTACAAGAACACGTCGTATCACGCAATCCAGGAGAATGGCATTCCCATCAAGAACGCTGTTGTCCAGGAGAACGATGTCGTGATCGGCAAGGTCGTGAACCTACGGTCTGACCCTCACGGATACCTCTACCGCGATCTCTCGACGACGCACAAGAACTCGGAGCCTGCTCGTATTGATGGCGTGTGGCAGGATAAGAACTCTGATGGCTACCCATTCGTCAAGGTCAGGGTGATTTCGGAGCGGACGCCTCAGATCGGTGACAAGTTCGCTTCGCGTGCTGGGCAGAAGGGTACGTGCGGTATGATTCTGGACGAGTGCGATATGCCCTTCACAGCTTCTGGACTGCGTCCCGATATCATCATGAATCCTCACGCCATTCCCTCCCGCATGACGATCGCCCAGTTGCTGGAGACGATGTACAGTCGTATCGGTGTCCGCACAGGCAACCTGGGTGATGGTACCCCATACTCCCATCTCGGAATGGAGGATCTCAAGGTTCACATGACGAACTTGGGTCTCCACCCATACGGCAACGAGATCATGTACAACGGGCAGACCGGCGAGATGATGGAGGTAGAGATCTTCATGGGAACCACACACTACCAGCGTCTCAAGCACATGGTCATTGACAAGGCTCATTCCCGTGGACGCGGTCCCATTGTGTCCCTGACCCGGCAGCCATGTGAGGGTCGGGCTCGCGATGGTGGACTGCGTGTGGGCGAGATGGAGCGGGACTGTTTCATCTCACACGGTGCGGCTGTGTTCACGAAGGAGCGGCTGATGGATGTCAGCGATCCCTTCAATGCAGGTGTGTGTACTGGATGCGGGTCTCTCGCTACAATCAATGAGAAGGATCATCTCTATGAGTGTAGGTCGTGTGGTGCAAAGTCTGGTCTGGAAGATAAGACCATTCCTTACGCTGTCAAGTTGTGGCTCCAAGAATTGGAGGCGATGCATATCTCTCCTAAAATGATTTCGCCCGCTTAGTTGTCTGACGGTGATGGCGGCGACGACGACCCGCCACCTTTTTGGTCTTGGTGTGCCGGCGACGACGACCACCCTGCGTTTTCGGCTTGCCGGAGACAAGGGCAACAAGTCCACTGACGGCATCTCCGATGGTTGCGTCGGACGTAGGCAGGGGAGGAGCAGACCGCAGGGCAGCCAAAGATGCCCGACGACGGCGTGCAGGCGGTATAGAAAAGGCTGCCCGGACTTCGGGTTTCAGCTCACGCTTCATTGCGTCCAACTCGGCGTCCAGGAGAGCAATCGCCTGACGCTCCTTTTCCATATCTGCCATGAACTCCTTGAACTTGGAGTCCGTGACCAGGGGCTTGATAGCCTCCCAAATTGTCTTGCCGTCCAGTGCCAGTATGCTTTTTCCACCCTCAATGAGCTTCTCACGCAGGATGTAGACGATGTATACGCAGAAGAGAGCCACTCCCGTCTGTCCAGCAATCACTCCACTTCCCGCTGCAACCTGTGCAGAGAACTCAAGAGCGGTGAGGGTGTTGGTAAACATCGTTCCGAAGGTAGGCATGGCAGAAGAAACGCTGATGAGTCCATCAACCACAGCTGTTCGCAGACCCTCGTTGACTCCTACTACCACCGCCCCCGCGGCTGACGCCCACTTGAGAGCTGCCACAATATCTACCGGTGTAGCCTCTGCCTCTGCGGACTTGGCTTCAATTGCCGACGCCATATCCGTCGTGATCTTGTCAACTGTGGTGGCTCCACGACGGCACTGCGTCGTAAAAAACTTGGCGATCGCCCCTCCTAGTTCACGGAATCCGCCGCCAACCTTTCGTAAACGCCTACGGCGACCGCCCGTCGCCCCCGTCTCTGGAACACCAAGTCCCACAACAGCCTCGGACATGACATCCGCTAGCTCGGGATCACATCCCCCAGCGTAAACTCCCGCAAGTATTGTTAAAATTTCATCCGCTGATGCTGGCACTCCAGCCTTTGCCGCTGAACCGTACTTGTGCAGCAGGGTAACTAACCATTCTGGGCGATTGCCAGATGGAATTTCAATACCCTTGGATTTAGCCATATCAATGAGAGCGGCCACCGCAGATTGGCCAGAGGAAGACATTATTCATTAGGCAGAAGATATTGTGTAGATGTAGTTGTTGGATAATCCATCGTAGGATGTGAACGACAGTTGATTCTGGCTACTCAATATGGGCGATGTATAAATACTGCCCGATACATTGTTGTACACAGTGCCATTAAAGGTGTTGTTGGCTACGACAGTGCTTGGATACGTCGATGGTTGTATATACTTGTATACGTACCCTGGTGTTCCACATACGTACAAGGAGTTGGTTGCATCTATAACGGGAGTAGCACCCGGTAAAATATTGGTCTCGTTCGACTTCCAGAACTGCGTTACGTTTCCTCCGTTCGAATCAACGTATGCATTCGCGACTCCTAGAAATCCTCCAGCTGCATATAGCCGATTTGATGTTGTTGTGAAATATAGCCATGTTGTACCTACCTGGTCAATGAACAGGAGAGGAGTCGACTGGATCGATCCTATTCCCGAAAGAGTGACAATAGTATCCCCAGCTCCTCCTCCTCGTGTCGTCGTCTTATCTATGACGTAAATCTTTGAAGATCCGATCACCGTCAGTAAATTGCCGCTGACGAACGGAGGCTGTTGGATTGGAAGTGTGCTTCCTGTCGAATAAGACCAGTACAAGGAACCATTATTCACGCTGTATGATACGATATTTCCTCCGAGAGTACCGGCAAATAAAGATATACCGTCGGTAGTTAACGAACTCTTGAACTGATCATTGACAAGAGTGCTTGTCCACGAATTGCTAAACGTCGTTATGTCCCAGGCTGTAATCGTATTTCCGTACGCCAAAACAAGAAGATATTGGGAGTCTATGAACACTGGTGCACCCGCAATCTGTTGGTTGAGAGTGTAATTGAAGACTGGAGTTCCGTTCTGGTTGATAACAATCAACATACCAAGATCCGTGACAAACGATGCAAGACCAGTTGAAGATACGACCACAGGTGTGGATACAGCAGCTGACTGTCGAAACGTAAATTGTACAGAGGGAGACACTGTTTCGCCTGACGTAGTCAATACTGTCAGGATTCCAGACCGAGCCATGGAGTAAATGTACCCTTGCGGTCCAAATACAAGGGGGGTAATGACACGGGTGTTCTGGGGGTCGGTGACAGTTACAACTGAAATCGTGGATGGGGGACGCAGGGATTTCATCGTTCCAGTACTTACGAAGCCCTGAGTATACTGAGTCATTGGAGTTTCTACAGGATAAACGGGATCTACGGGTGGAGTGGGTGGGTTGCTACCGGCGGGGAATACACGACTCGGAGGAATCGTGGGGCACAGAATCGTTGCAACGTTGATGCACGATAACCGAACATCTGCTGGACTTGCTATTTTTGTAGGTACACGTTGAGGATGTGCGAAGGACCAGTACTCCGTCGGATTGAATGGAATCACAGCTTTCTTACAGAATCCGGGTTGGGGGAGACCACAGTTTACAAATTTCTGTTGAGGCACTTGAGCAGCAATTGAAGATCGCACAAACGGCTGAAACACAACCTTGGTAAACAGTTGATTGTTCTTAGGATCGAGACTAGAAATGTATAAGTTTCCGTTGGGATCAAGTATGATCTGGTTCGGGTATATGAATTGATATCCCCTTGCCGAAGTTCCTAATGTATTGCTTCCACCTCCGGCAACACATACACTTGTACCGTTTGCAATATCGTAGAGATAGACACCGGGAACAGTTGATAGTGTTTTTGAGAAGAGGATGTCATTTGACGACAGAACTGCCAGACCTTGAATACGACTATCAACGGAAGCAACTGTAAGTTCCTGCAACGTGGTTTGACCGGATATGAAATCGTAGTAGTAGATGTTTCCAGTATAGTAATCTGTAGTGAATACACGCGTCTCATCTTGAGTCAAGACGATTCCCGAGAACTGTGAGTTTAATCCAACCGGCTGTTGATACACGAGGTTGACAAGACCGAACCCGTAATTGTTTACGGTCGAAATAGCATTTCCGTTTGCGGTGATGAAGTACAGTGTATTTTGTGAGTTTACTGCTATCCCCCCAGTGTTTGTAGAATGGACGTAGATATTGCTGTCTACAGTCATTGCTCCGGTACGATTAAATTGTGAAAGCTTGAGGCGTAGAAGTTTTCCATCAGAGGGAGATCCAAGAAACAGGTACTTTCCAGCAGGGTCAGTTATCAATGAGGTTATGGGTCCATCCAGTGTTCCAGTGTACCCTGCAATCGTAATTTCTTGAATAGTGTTTGTACCTTCGTTGAAGTTGTAGAGATTTCCGTTGGATGTTCCGAAAAAGAAATTATTCCAGTAGGACTTTAGCCCGAACAGGGATGGAGCCAGACACATCGCGGAAATCTGATCTCCATTCAAATAGGATGCAATATTTGATGAGTATGCTATGATTGCTCCACTCATCAATTATAATGAACGCGGATTATTCCTACCCAATGTACGACCGCACGATGAAAAGAGATATGGCATCATGAATCACCGCTCCCCAGTACGCTTCGTACCACGATGAATGAAACCCTAGAATCATGACTAGAATAACAATCAACGATCGGAGAAACGTATTGATAAGGACGTTCGAGGTTGGAAACAGGAACACGTTTACCATTTTCCGTAATACTAGAGAAAAAAATACAGGATACTTCAACGCATGCGGCGAGGGGAAACCCGCCGTGCCGCTGTCCGGGAGAAAAAAATAATGTCAGTTAGGAGCATAAACAACAATGGGAGGTGGACTAATGCAGCTCGTCTCGTACGGTGCCCAGGATATCTACATCTCGGGCAACCCCCAGATTACGTTCTGGAAGGTGCTCTACAAGCGTCACACCAACTTCGCCATGGAGGCGATTGAGGTGACGTTCAACGGACAGGCCGACTTCGGACGCCGTGTCACGGCTGTCATCAGCCGTAACGCCGACCTGATGTACCGCACGTACATCCAGGTCACGCTGCCCCAGATCTACCTGACGGTCCCGAACACCCGCTTCCGCTGGCTCAACTACGTTGGACACCGCCTGATCAAGCAGGTCGAGATCGAGATCGGCGGCTCCCGCATTGACCGCCAGTACGGTGACTGGATGCAGATCTGGACGCAGCTGACCCAGCCCCTCGGCACCCAGGTGTCGTTCGACGACATGGTGGGCAACTCCGCCGACCTCGTGCTGCTGAAGGACGCCGCCGGTGTCGCCCTGGACGCCACGTGTGCCGCCTCGGAGGCCACCAACTCGTGCCTCTCCCGTGCCGGCACCCCGCTCAAGACGCTGTACATCCCGCTGCAGTTCTGGTACTGCCGCAACCCCGGTCTGGCCATCCCGCTGATCGCCCTCCAGTACCACGAGGTCCGCATCAACGTCGAGTTCGAGCAGAACTACAACTGCTGCTACGCCGACCAGGCCCAGAGCAACGAGTTCGGACTGCTGCCGACGTACCCGGCGTTGCTCAACTTGGGCAACGGTGTCACGGCCGTCTCCCAGCTCCAGCTGGTGGCCGCGTCGCTGTACATCGACTACGTCTACCTCGACACGGAGGAGCGTCGCCGCTTCGCCCAGCAGTCGCACGAGTACCTGATTGACCAGCTCCAGTTCACGGGCGACGAGACGGTCACGGCCTCCTCGAACAAGATCCAGATGAACTTCAACCACCCCGTCAAGGAGCTGGTGTGGATTGTCCAGCGTGACTCGTTCGTCGACTGCAACGCCCCCCCGACGCCGTGGATTCAGGAGGCCCTGGGACAGCAGCCGTTCAACTACTCCGACGACTGGTCGACGGAGGGCATCGTCACGGCTGTGCTAGGCCGCGGCTCGCTCGCCACCAGCGGACCGGCTGTCACCTCGGGTGCCCCGGGTGTCCCCACGTGGAATCTCTCGTCGGGAGCGGGTGCTCCTTCTGGTGCGTTCGGCGGCATGAACGCCCCTTACCTGCCGGGTGTCGGTGCCGCGTCGGGTGCTGGACTGTCGACTGGCTCGCAGATCTACGATGCTGCTGGACTGGCTGAGGACTCCAACTTCTTCGAGGGCACGACCAACTACCTGCTCGCCAAGGTCATCCTCGCCTCGAACGTCAAGTGCGAGGGCAAGAACCCCGTGGAGGTCGCCAAGGTGCAGCTCAACGGACAGGACCGCTTCGACGAGCGTGAGGGACGCTACTTCGACAAGGTGCAGCCGTGGCAGCACCACACCCGCACGCCGTCGGTGGGCATCAACGTGTACTCCTTCGCCCTCAAGCCCGAGGAGCACCAGCCCAGCGGCACGTGCAACTTCTCGCGTATTGACAAGGCCACGCTCAACCTCACGCTGTCCGTCAACACGGTCCAGCAGCAGCGTACGGCGAAGGTCCGCATCTACGCCGTCAACTACAACGTGCTCCGCGTCATGTCCGGCATGGGCGGCCTCGCGTACTCCAACTAAACAGTTACACGGTGGTGGTACTGTGTGGTTGTGTGTGGTGGTAATGTAAAATAAATAAAGGATCCCGGCAACGGGGTTCGGTACATTTTGTACATACGAATTGTATCGAACTAATAATGACATCGTCGGTTGAAGTCGTGGTAGCAAAGCATAAGGAAAACATATCTTGGTTGGGACATATTCGTCACAGGGTGACGATATATGATAAATCTGATAATCCAGTGAACGGATCACAGCGGTTGGAGAATATAGGACGTGAATCACATACGTATCTTTACCATATTGTCAGTCGTTACAATACATTATCAGATATTACTATTTTTGTCCAAGGAATAGCGTACGATCATTGTGATTTATTAGGTAATTCAGAAGACAGGGTTATTCAGTATATAAATAATATCGTAAATATTGATAGTCCTTTTGAACCACTCTGTCAGCCATTAAGAACACCTACATGGGCTGCAGCTGACGTAAAAACATGGTACGACAGGGCAAGGTCAAAACCTATATTTAGAACCCCCGTAGTTGAAGATACACCATTTGCATTCGGAGCACAATATATTGTTCGAAAGGATACTATCCTATCAAAATCCCATGCGTTTTGGAAGATGTTGTATGAAATGTCAAAAACGTCTATATATGGAGATGATCGTAAAGATAGAATTGATCCATGGACGCTTGAAATGATGTGGCCATGTATTTTTGACCCAGCACGGAAAGAATCAGATCTAAAAATCGTCAAAAGCGTTATGATTGATGATTGTATAGGCTTTGCTGATTTTCTAAGGGGGGGTATAACCTTGAAATTACTCTCCAGATCTATGGGTTATGTTTTTGAACTTGATTATTCTAAACACGCGATACGAGAATATCTAAACAACATAAACTGTACGGATATTGCATATGAAAGAGACAATATAAGTACATTTGTGGTAGGACAGGGGGAGGGGCTACTTGAGTTTCTTAGACAGCCTATTGGTCCCCTGTTTGTTCTGACAAACATGCACTACTTTTCAGAAAAAATTACTCCGAACGTATTTCATAGGTCCCAACTTGACGAAGAACTTCGTTCTTTTTTAAAAACTTCTATCGAGCCACGAGAACGTGTCCTCTCTGGTGTCGACGAATACCTGGAAGCTGTTAACATGAAAAAGAAAGAATACGTGGTTGTTCATGCTCGAATTGGAGACGGTGCATTTTTAGGGAACCACGGAGATAAGTTACTATTCGATAGTTATGTAAACAGGTTATTACCTCATGTAGGCAAAAATGATGTACTCATTTTATCCGACGATATAACATTCAAACTGCATGCGTGTCAGAAAACTGACTGGAAAACACTTACATGTCATATTGGTCATACGGCAAAGCAACATGGTGATAGTCTCGGTGTTTTAAACACTCTAATTGAATTTTTCGTTATGTCGCATGCATCTTCGATCGTCCATCTTACAACGTATTCGACTGGACCGAGTGGGTTTAGTCGTTGGTGTGCAGAAATTTTCGATATTCCCTACTTAGAGGCTGCGTAGGAGATAAAACCCAACGTCGCGAGAACTTAAATGCGACGGGATAATTATAGGATCCCTGGCTAACCGGGGACGCAGTGTATCCAAAATTTTTGACTCTGTGACATATGACCAGTCTTCGCCTGCCTTTACTCCTAGAAGCCGCATATCGTCAATGCATACAACACATTGAACAGGGCATTTCTCGACAATTATCGCTAATTCTTCAATCAACGGAACGTCCCTGCTTCCACGAGCAGTGTGGTCCGAACCAGACCAGTGAGCATCTAACCAGAAAAACGTAGGTTGATCAAGGTCAGGGCAAACCTTATTTAAAAAGTCTTCACTGTTTCCTTCATGCAGCATTACGTTTGTTTTTCCGGAGAATCGCTCGCATGATTTCAGATACAGTTCGTGTTTTAACTCTACCGAGTAGAGTTTATCGAAACGAGGAAGAACGTTAAAAAGAGTATCGCCGATACATGTCCCCGTTTCCACAAAAATTTTGACATCTATACCCGAGTATTTATTGATGTCATCGACAGTAAGAACCGGCATTTATTACTGTTAAGCTTTAAAAAAGTGAATTACAAACGAGTGCATATCGAATATACACGATCATACTCGACCATCAGTCCAGTCCAGCCATATGACTTCTCTAGTATCATTTAAACGTTCTGCTTAGAGTAAGTTTAAATACGCAATGGATACCAAGTATTCAATGGAAGATGAGGGATATGGAGGGTATCGTAACGCAATTCAAAATTCTTTGAATTCACGCGATATAACTAGCTTTAAGTCTAATCCTTCGTATCAGGGTATTTTAGAGCATGTTGACCAGCCACAAGGTGAGCAATACTATAAACTCATACAGGGTGAGTTCCACATACCCAATGAGAGGATTCTTGCCTTCTGTAAGATGAACGATTCTTCAGGAAATCCTACAAAATACTACATACCTGGACTTGATTTCCGGGTATCTCCAACTTCGCTACGTTATATTTTTCACGCACTATTGATACTGGATCATATTCGGAGCCTTGGACTTGCGTCTGTCAAAATTATAGAGATCGGAGCAGGGTACGGAGGTCTCCTGCTTGCTATAAGCCATTTCTCCTCTTCCTTTACGATCTCTGTTGAAAAATACATCTGTATCGACCTTACGGAGGCGATAAATCTCCAGCAGGTCTACACTACACAGTTTGATCGTGGTTTTCCCGTTGAGTTTGTAGACGCAATGACCTATGGTTCCCCTGTAAATGGCGATGACTTCTTTCTGATTAGTAATTACTGTATTACTGAACTTGTGCAGAGACACCGGGATTCTTATATGAATACTCTCCTTCCGAAAATCACGCATGGGTTTATAGCGTGGAATACAATTCCAGTATACGATTTTGGACGTCCTATCCTAAAGAGTGTACCGGAACGACCAAACACAGGCCCCAACAATATGTTCGTGTATTTTTAGTGTTTAAACGATTGGCGTATATAGACATATAACAATGACCCCGTCGTTATGTTTAATAACGTCGGTGATAAAGACCCCGTCTCTTCCCCTTTCGTATACAGCTACCAGGAGTGTATTCACACATGAAGAACGTTATATTCAGACACTAAAGACGATTGAAAGTGTGAAGAATAAGATTCCAGGTGTAATTATATGCTTGGTCGAATGTAGTGATCTTGATAAAGACCAGGTGGCTAAGATAACATCTGTCGTCGATTACTTTTTAAATATATTTGATGACACTGAACTTCGTTCGATGGTCTACAGCCCATCCAAATCGATGGGCGAAGGTACTATGACAATTGCCGCTTTAGATTATATAAAGGCAAGACGAATAGAGTACAATAGTTTCTACAAAATCTCCGGTAGATACTGGCTAAACGACTTGTTTAGACCTTACGATTATCCCATTTTTGTAAAATCTACTGAAAATGGAGATGGTATCCCAACAACTCTTTACAAGTTAAATAATGACTCTGTCAACGCTTTTCATAAATTTTTGCTGGAAAAATATTATGACATGAAAAATTGTAGGGGTTATGAGTTGATTTTTGCCGAATTCATAATGCAGTTGCCGAACGTTACGTTCGTACCTACGTTGGGTGTATCTGGACATGTCTCGGTTGACAATGTCTTCTATTCGAGTTAAAGCACTTATGGTTGTAGTATATAAAATGAAGTTGTGCATCCTTGACCCATTTCATAACATGCCCGGGCTTACGAGAGTATTCCCGGATGCAGGATACTATTCTTATCCACCAGATGGTATATACAACTATCACTGGACGAATCACATGTCACCGGTAGATTTTAAACGGTATTATGGATTCGAATATAAAACTGACTGGTCGTCAATTACATCTAACACGTATGATGTTCTCGCAATCGTGCTTGTTGTATACGACATAACCGTTCATAAAGCTGCAGCGGGGATGCTAGACATGCTACAGGGGGTTATAAAGAACCAATCATTCAAAAGGGTTGTTCTGTTTGATACACACGACTATGACTATGACCCTACCCTATTCATACCAAAGGGGGTAGACGTATTTTTTAAGCGGAACTATTCTACTCGAAAGCAGTATGATAAACGCGTAGTTCCCTTCCCCGTGTCTATGTTTGTGCGTAAGTGTATTCTTTGGTCTATCATAGACTACACCGACATTCCGAGATGCCCGACACCTCCAAAAATAAATGATGCGTTGTGGTGTGGAAGTATATACATCCATAAAGACGATACCTATAAAATTGTCCGTGATCGAGCATCTGCCTATGCGGAGATACAGTCCTACGTTCATACACGTCACTTTCCTGATCCAGGGGAAATGATACAGGCGTTCAGATCGTTCAAGATATGCGTTGATCTTTTCGGAGTCGGAAATCCAAATAAGCGAACGATTGAGATCTTTATATCTGGTTCGCTACGAATGCACAATTTCAACGATCTTAACTGGGGGTTTGAAGAAGGAGATTCGTTCCACGAAGCGTGTTATTTTTCGTCAGGAGATGAATTCGTATCTAAGAAGAACAGGCTTCTTTCAGACGAAAATCTTTACAATAGTGCTCTTTCTTGCCAGGAAAATCTGGTACGAAAATATTTCAATAAAGAGGCTCTTAAGGAGTATATTTTACGCACTGTCCAGTAGTCTATCCTTAGATAGCATCTGTATTTGAGTCTCAATCGTATCTATATGAAAAAGTCCACTATCTACCAGTGTCATATTCGTGGTTGATGTATGTTGCTTTTCTTTCACTTGGATATCTAGTTCGTAGTACTGGGCTATAAGCCTACATAGATCGTACTTTGATACCCTGTCTGGCGATGCAACATGGCGTACACCTGACCAGTAAAGGTTTTTCTGTATGATACGTTCCACTATGCCCGCGAGAGTCAAACATGTGACTCCGTTCCAAATGTGGTTCGTATACCCGTCTATAGTCTGCCCCCTTTTTGAACGTACCCACTCTAATAGATTTTTCTTCCCGTGTAGTTCTTCACCTATAATTGACGTCCGTATTACACAGGCACTCTTTGGCTCTCCGAGCGACTTTGTAATACCATAGATATGTTGTGCAGTATGGGAGTCTCCTTCTGCGTATTCTCCCTTCGATCCATCAAAAACACAATCCGTCGTGATATGTATGAATTTAAACCCCCGGTGTTTAGACAGTTCTTCCAGTCTGAGAGGAAATAGAGTATTTACCTGAATGAATTCTCTAATTGTAGGAGATTTCTGTGGTATTACACCGGTACAGTTTACAACTACATCGTCTGGTTGAATACATGTCAGAAAATCATCGATATCGTCGTTAAGAACGTCAAACTCCTTACGCGTTATAGCGAGTGTGGTGTATCCCTTCATTTTTTGGAGAATATAGCTACCTAGCATCCCTGCTGAACCAAACACGTATACTTTCATTTTATAAAACACGTTAAATCAGCTTAAACAATATAGACGAGAGAGTTCAATGGAAAATAAGCGTATTTTGATTTTTGGAGGGACTGGCTCGCTTGGGTACACGCTCAACCGGAGATACATTGAGAAGAACGTTGTATACAACGTGTCTAGAGATGAATCAAAACACTGGAAGATGCGTCTCGCGTTTGGAAACCACCCAAATCAGAAGTTCATTATCGGGAATGTAACGGATACGGTTAGTGTTTCAACGGCTATCTCACGGGTCGATCCACACATTATCATTATCGCAGCCGCTATGAAGCATATTGATCAGTGCGAAATCAATACCTACGAAAGCATTCGCACGAATCTACTTGGCACACAGAATATACTTTCCGTTACGTCTCCCAGTCTAGAAACAGTTTTGTTTGTAAGCTCGGATAAAGCGTGTAGCCCTGTCAATAACTACGGCATGTGCAAGGCAATGTCAGAGACACTTATGTGCGAGAAGGCTTTTTACAGTAGGGGTATTAAATATGTGTCTGTCCGGTACGGCAACGTCTTAAATTCGAACGGTAGTATTATTCCGCTTCTTCACGATATTGGAAAAGACCGAGATGCGTTTACTATAACAGATGACCGGATGACGCGGTTCATTATGACCCTGGAGCAGAGCGTGGACTTAATTCATTATGCAATCGTCAAAGGAGACAATGGTGACATAGTTATACCCAAGCTTAATGCTATGAGAATTCGAGACGTAATTGAACTTTTTTCCGAAAAATACGGAAAGCCTATCGTTAAGATCGATATACGCCCTGGCGAGAAGATACACGAAAGTCTCATCAACGAAACACAGTCTACACGCACGCTTGATTCTGGCGAATACTATAGTGTAAAATCTCCGATTTTACACAGTGATATCGGTACATCTAAGCCATATGACTATAATAGTTCGAGTAATAATATTACAAAAGAAGCCCTATCGCAGTATTTGAAGAGTCTTGGACTTCTTTAGACTCGTTCGATAGTAGAAAATCTTTTAAAGATAGCTCTCTTATTTCTGTAACAAGAACATGAAAGTATATCTGTGTTACACTGGGTGTCATCATAAGAACCTCGAATCAATACGGAAGATGCTGATACATAACCGTGTTGAGTTCGTAGAAGCAAACGATACCTCAAAGTTAGATGAATCATTTGATTACGTCCTATGCTTTAATAACTACCTTCCACCTCACTACTTTCCTCCCAACTGTAAGGTTATTTATGGACCACATTTCTTCGTTTTTCCAGACGATCAGTCACATCCTATTTGGAAGAACGTGCATAACGACCGGTTCGTTTACAACACGTTATCTGACTGGAATCTACGTGTACATCGACGTATTTGTCGATCTATTCAGTTTGTTGCCCGTCCCTTCGGGATTGATACAGGCTCTATACCAATCGCGAATGTACAACGCAACAAGGTTATGGTGTACTGTAAACATCGAGATCCCGTTCTATACCAACATACTTTTGATACTCTTTCTTCTAAGAAGGTTGAATACACGACAGTGACGTATGGGTCATACCAGGATTCCGACTTCAAGAACGCATTGATGGATACAAAATTCGTTATTTGGGTGGGCGGACATGAATCACAGGGGTTCGCGTTTCAGGAAACGATGGCAATGAATGTTCCTATTCTCGTCTGGGATGTTCGTACGATGTGCGACGAGATTGGAAGTAACGGACGTTCGGATTATAGTGATCGTACATTACACGCAACCACTGCTTCTTACTGGTCAGATGAATGTGGTATTAAATTCTACGATGCCGCAGAGCTCTCTGGGAAATTCGATGAAATGATGGGTAGGTATACCGAGTTCAAGCCAAGGGAGTTTGTAGAGAGAGAGCTCTCCCTAGGTGTTGCATTTCGCAAGATGTTCGCGTAGCTGTTCAACATCCTGTTGCTTCCCATTGAACTCGTCTCATTTAAAGAGCACCCGAAAGGGTGATAAAAATGTCCCTTCGCATCTTTTCTGGGAAGAGTATCCTGCCAGAGACCAAGTATGACATTGCCGGAATTTGCCAGCATATGGGTTTAGATAAAGCATAATCAGATACACAAAATGATCGACGTATTCTATATCAACCTAGATGAACGCACTGATCGGCGAGATGCTGTTGAAACACAGCTGAAAATGATAAACTGTACGTTTGAACGTGTACCCGCGATCAAACATACACCTGGATACATTGGATGTTCGGCGTCTCATATACGATGCCTTGAGCTTGCGAAGGAACGAAATCTTCCTCGAGTAATGATTGTTGAAGATGATTTGCAGTGGGTTGAGAGACCCTCGGTAATTAACTCCCTTTTGTCAAACCTGCCCCCACATGATGCGGTTGTTCTTGCCCCAATATTTCAAAAAGGATCGCGGGTTAGTAGGGTAGACTCACGGTTCATCGCTGGAAACGTATGTCAAACTGCTCTAGCATACATTTGCGAGAACCACTACTACGACCGACTTCTCCAGAATTTCCGCGAGGGCTATATGGGTCTCTGTCAAACAAATAACCATGATATCTTTTGTGTAGATCAATACTGGAAGCGTCTGCACACAGTAGATAACTGGATTTTTGCTCATCCAACCCTTGCTGTTCAGACACCAGGAGTCAGCAATATTGAGGGGAAGCACGTAGACTATACGGCTCCCTACTTCAATTCAATCGTCTTCTCATCGTCATGAAATATCGCTTTTGCGTTCATGTTAAGAATCTTCACGTTGGGAATACGTGTGGACAGGTATCCAACTGCATAGTCTTCATACATCTGAGCATCAAAAAATTTCCTCTGTGAAATCAGCGAGCGAGTAGCAGTCCGGCTTAAGAAGTAAAAACGTCCAGGACAATAATATGTTCTGAACATCATTGAAGGTTTCTGATATTCAGGGGATACGTTTGAGTAGTGATACGTACTAACATGGTCGTGGTCAACGCTTACAATTTCCCCGCCATAGTCGTATCCTATAATTTCTTCAAGCATGGACTCGAACGCAGGTATTTCGCACTTCATATCATCGTCGGTTTTCAGGATATACTCAACATCAGGAAACAGATTCTTAACCGCAAGGATAGCTAAGTACGTTTTCTTCGGAAGTGCTTCATACGTATCCTTGCACTGCACGTACATGATGTTTTCTGACTCGTTGTACTCGTATTCAGATGAGATAGTAGGATCGCCGATAATGTGAAACCAGCGGATCCGAATATTTGGAAGCCAAGTAGATCGCTGTATATGTCTCTTCACTGCATACTTCCTGCAGTTCAAAATGATCAGACAATATTTCTCCATTTACTTGTAAGGGAGTATTTACTGTTAAATGCCATACACACAAACAGCATGGTTGAATCTATCAATATTTCCAGAGACTTCAAGGAACGTACACTTCACACTCGACTCACCCCTTGCCAATAGAGGTACTAGTGAGAATGTAGTATTGATCGGTGTCCAAGCCGAACCCGATGCGATCCTTCATCATCGCCAGGCGTTCATTGACAATCACAAGAACTTCGACGTCATACTTACATACGACGACGAAATCTTGAAAGCCTGCCCAAATGCTCGGCAGTACGTATGGGGGACAACGTGGATTTCTCCTTCGGTATACAACTCAATCAACCTATCTAGAAAACAGCCTAAGGTCTCCTGCATTACTGGAAGGAAAACTCAAACTGACGGTCACAAGTTCAGAGTAGACCTTTATCGGAATCAGAAACATATTACTGAAACTCCCATCACATGGTATCGATCCTCTAAAGATACTCCTGTTATCCCGGCTGTTGGATTTAATAATCCGATTCTCGGAGACAGTAAAGAAGCTCTATTTCTAGATTACCAGTACTCTATAGTGATTGAAAACACCCGGCAGAACAACTACTTCACAGAGAAATTGATTGACTGTCTCGTTACCAAGACTATACCTATCTACTACGGGTGTCCCAATATTTCCAACTGGTTCGATACTCGCGGGTGGATCATTCTTGACACTGCATCCGTCAACGAGTTCAAAGAAAAGTGTAGATATCTACCACCGTACAACCGTTATCTCCCGGTTATCCAGGCAAACCATGAGCGTGCAAAACAGTATACGATTCTCGAAACTAATATTCAGCGTGTCATAAATTTCGGGAACTGAACTGCCGGAGCTTTATGGACAAGTGAAGCCAGTGTTTGCTGCTTCGTCCCAGAAATACTCGTTTCTGTTCCATCGAACCAACTGTCGTAATCACGCTCGGTTCCTTCAATATCGCTGTACCCAGGAACCTGTCCTGCCAGGAACGGAATGATAGTTTTAACGCGGAAGTTCTGGAAGAGGTACACATCAATTTGAGGAGAACGTAGATTCTTCCACTCGATCATACGATCGTATGAGGAAGAGTTGTACAGTGTCCAGTGTGTGGTAAACCCGTGTGGAAGATCGTATACATCTACGTTGCGTGTTGAAAGGGGCTGATTGTACGTTGCACCTTTATACGCCCTTGACGTTGCACCCAGAACAACATCCCATTGATCTCGGCACATTAAAAGCTTATAGGATACTTCATTCCAGAGTTCTCGGATCGCACGTGGGTGGCGGTTCCGGGGCTTGCAGTCGTCTTCCCATACCAGTACCATCGGATCCCCTCGCTGCTTTGCCTCTTCAATAACTTTCACGTGGGACAGGGCACATCCAACCCACCCAGGACTTTCCTGAATAGCAGATACACGTGTAAGCTCAAACGCTCCCCTCCAATCCTGTTGTAGCCTAGCCCACCTGTCTGGACGAGTATCTAGGTTAATAACGTACGGATTCGCCATTACTATTTACTCCTATATAACAGACTAGTATAAAATGGTTCTTGTAATCCCATACTTGATGGGCGGGCTTGGGAACTGGCTGTTTCAAATTGCTGCTGCTACATTATGGGGAAAAGATCATTCGGTTGTTCTGTCACACAACCATTATCAGCGATCTCCACATTCGTCAACAGACTACTTCAGCACAATTCTCAGGAACTTTAACCAGGGGAATGTTCAGATACCCTTGAACCGAATCGACGAAGTTCCAAAACTGTTCCCGATGGAGACACCACCAACTATAAGTGGTAATACGTTGTTCTATGGTTACTTTCAGAATTGGGAGTATATTCCTCCAGGATTTCGTAATATGCTCGTATTTGAGAACCCAGCACTTCTTGAAAAGTACCCTAGACTCTCCGAGAGCTGCTTTCTCCATGTTCGCGGCAGGGATTATGTAGGGCACTGGCTTCACAACGTAGGACTTGCCAAACAGTACTACCCTTCCACAATTCAGTTCATGAAGGAGAAGGGGATTACTCGCTTCTCAGTCTTTACGAACGATCGAGAGTACTGTGAGAAGCAGGAGTATCTCAAAGATCTAGACTATGAGATTATTGATGAGAACGAACTTGATACTCTATACCTCATGACACAGTGCAAGTCCGGCATCACCGCAAACTCTTCGTTTTCGTGGTGGGGAGCTTATCTGAACCCCAACCGCCCCCTCTGCCTTCCTTCCAAATGGTTCAATGACCCAGAATATATGATTGATGGGTATTTTTTCCCCGGATGTTATATCCACCCTGTATAATTAGTAGTAAAATGCCACGAGGGTGCATTATGATTATAAGCTGTTATTCATCCAATAGGGTTCCCCTACTCACTTGGATAAATGACATACCTCCCACGCTAAATTATGTAATATTACGAGGAGATCCGAATCTACAACGTGAATATGTGTATAACTCAGAATCGCACGAGTGCATTCTTCGGTGCCCAGACTCGTATATTGGTCTACCACATAAGATCAAAGCGGGCTTACAGTTTGTTTACCACAAGTTCAATCCGTCCTTTGTTGTAAAAATTGATGATGATGTGCTTGTCAATATTCCTAAGTTGTTGGAATACACTCGGTCCACACAGGATCATTATGCGGGGCACGTAACATATAACTATAACCCTAATCCTAATCAAGTACTAAGTACCGTATACTGTGGAGGACCGGCGTACTATCTTTCATCGACAGCACTCAAATGTCTACAATATATGGACTCAACGGTATTTTCAGCTGAAGATGCCTGTGTTGGGAAACATCTTATAGAAAAGTGTAATCTTCCAGTGCACAATCTACACTTATACACTAGCGATTTCGATAAAAAAGACCAGTATATAGCGTACCATGATAATGAAAGAATAATCTTCTATATAGAGACTCCTAAGTCGACTCCTGTAATGCCACAAACTACTTATAAACCTAGTTTTATGAGAAGTATATCCCAAAAAAATATGTTTAAGATGCCAGGGGGTCGTCGATAACTACCTACTTACGCCTTGAGGAAGTGGATCTTGAGGAACGACTGGAGGTTCAGGTACGTGACCGTGTCCGTGTCCTTGACCTTCAGCAGGCGGGACAGCACACCATCGGGGATGATATGACGCTTGTTGGCAGGGTCGAAGCACGAGTTCTCCTTCACGTAGTTCGACACGAACTTCGTGACCTCCGTCTGCGAACGCTGCGAGCCAGCCGGAAGCTTCATGAACGAGCACAGGTCGGCGGACAGGGCACGCGGCTTCAGGAACGCGTTCTTGGAGCGGCGGAGCTCCCATGCCGTCTTCTCCTCGGGCGTCATGTCGGCGACGTCCTTCTTGACACGACGCTTACGCTTGGCATCCTTGACCTCGCGAGCCGCCGTCTTGGCAGCCAGGAGCGTGTCGGCGATGATCTCCTTCAGATCGTTCGCCAAGCGGGAGCGGAGCTCGCGGATACGTTCAACAACGCCAGCGATCGAAGCCGGGGCAGCGGCACCGGCAGCAGCCTCCGTCGCCGGGGACGGGGGGAGGGGCACGGACGGAGCAGCGACCGTCGGCACAACAACCTCAGTCTTGGCTGCCGTCTTGCGGGGAGCCTTCGCGGACTTGGGCTCAGCGGCCGAAGCCGGGGCAGCAACGACAGGGGCAGCAGCGGCAGGGGCGGCGACCTTCTTGGGGGCAGCGGCGGCCTTCTTCGCGGTCTTGGGGGCATCAGCAGAGCTCATCGTGTTTACAATAGAGGCAGACGGCTTTGCGGACATTTCTAACGCGGTTATGTATATACTCCTGTCGGAGGGCGTAAATAGGTCTCAACACGAAATTATGAGAAAAGTTATTTCTCGGGTAAGAGTGTAGACCCCTCGCCCCGGGGCAGTTTGAATTTTTCGGGGTTGTGAAAAAGTGAATTTTTACATAGAGCCTTCTTACCCACAGACGCTATGCGTAGAACGGAACCGTTCCAGGCACAGACGAGAGGGGGCTTCAAAAGGGGGTATTTATGCCGTTTTTTTCCAGCGGGAAAAAGTTTCCGAAAACGGCTAAAAGTCTTAAAATTGGGGGGGGGGGGGGGGGGGGGTGGGCAATTTG
>Ga0316223_1000418_pt1 | contig 53633 bp, 58 predicted proteins | sample TBH18009metaG_FD_206007 | JGI IMG/M metagenome (GOLD analysis project Ga0316223, IMG submission 206007) | Freshwater microbial communities from Trout Bog Lake, Wisconsin, USA - TBH18009 | ecosystem: Environmental > Aquatic > Freshwater > Lake > Hypolimnion/Profundal zone | place: USA: Wisconsin...
CCTAAACGCAACGTTTCAGAACATCTAGCACCTCGCTAACAACAGGTTCAATTTCAAGTTCATCAAGGCATCTACTCTTCCCATTGCCATCGCATCCGGTCTTGTTGCATGGTAGACATTCCATTGCAGGAGTGACGACCCTATGATATTCGTTAACTATACGCCATGCACGCCAATCCGTTGGGCCATGAATTGTTACAGTTGGAGTTCCCAGTGCGGCTGCAATGTGTGGTGCTGCACTATCAACTCCAATATGAAGCGAACTCAACGAGATCACTGCGGCAAGCTCGCCGAGGGTGGTTTTCCCAGCCAAATTGATTGTATGTCCCTCTCGACCTGTAACAATTTTTTGGCAGCTTTCATATTCCTCTTTTGAACCAATCAGCACTACAGGTAAGTGAAGTTCATTCCATATTTGATCAATAACTACGCCCCATTTTGCGTTGTCCCATTCTTTGTATTTCCACCGGGAGAATGGGTTAACTGTTACCATTGTTGATGCAGGAATAATTCCAGCTTCTGCAAGCAGGTTCTGGGCATTTAAAAGGTCGTTATGCGAGGTGTATAGCTTTGGTGTGGAATTTGTGGTGTCAATTCCTATCTCACGAACAACGCGCAGCGATTGGTCTGCACCGGGATGAATCGGTAAAGGGAGATTTATTGGGTTTCGAATAATTTTGGTAAAAAGAAGGTCATGCCAGAATGGTTTATTGTCCTCATATCTACCAATGCGTACCCTTGCACCTGTTAAAAAGGTAAGAATAGCTCCTCGGTCACCTGTGCGCAGGTCAATCACCAAATCATATCGCGCTCTTCGAAGACGGCGCACGAAATTGGCATATTCCTGCAACGAGTGAAGCAAACTACCATGCGTTTTCTTGGTTTCAACAATCTCATGGAGCTTTGGGTCGGCCATGAGTAGACTACCGAACGGTTTGCGGACCAAGATGGAAACGCGTGCGTTGGGGTATGTTTCTTTGACAGCTCTAATCGTCGGGGTGGTTAAGACGACATCGCCGATATCTCCCAGTTGGACAAGTAAAATGTTGCTGAACTCTGACATACTTACTTCGTAAACTGAAAGAGTCCGCAACCATACTTTGCATCTCGCCCGATTCCAGGTTCGACATTTTGTAAGAAGTGCCCTTTGTCATTAACGAATGAAAATTCAATGAGTTTTAAATCAGAAAAATATTCCAGAATCTGATCAGGAGAATGAATGCGATGCGCATTAAAGCATGCGCGTGGCCTGCCAATAGGTAAAGCAAAATAAAGATTTCCGCCAGAAGCAAGTATTCGCTGGAGTTCTTTGCATGCCTTAACCGTACCTAAAGGGTCAAGTGGGTCACCATACCGGCCAAGCCCAATATGCTCAGCAACATGAAGACAAGAAAGCGAGGAAACCGAGTCATTCAGATAGGGCATCTCCAGTATGGAACCCGGCTTGCTTTCTAGTCCTGCCAGATCAGTTACGAGTGGACGTATGTCAATGAAAGTAACTTGAGTGATTGCGGAGAGAAATCCAACGTAATCAACTTTTGAGCCGACGTCAACATGAGTTTTGACACCGCTTTCAAAAACTTTACGAAAGGCCCAAATATCTTGATAAAAATAGTGTGTATCAAACGAAGTTGTTGACGTGCGTTCATTAAGTATGGGGTACAAATCACGCATGGAAATATTCTCGGCACCGGCCATGCGTTTGTATTGGCGAAGTTCCGAGAAATAAGATATGTACTTCGGGATGTTTTTAAGTTTTAGCTTGAATTTCATCAGGAATATTTTAAAAATTAGGTAAGATAATGTGCAAGCTGAATGAAAAAGACGAGTAAATTCAACTAAAATCAGGCATTCAATAATATCCTGAAATAAGCTATCGTTTCCTTCAATCCATCCTCCAGTGCCACTGCCGGAGTCCAATCTAATTTAGACTTGGCTAGAGTAATATCCGGTTGACGCTGCTTGGGGTCATCCTCGGGTAAAGGCATAAATACAAGTTTGGATTTGCTCGCTGTCAATAACATAATTTTTTCCGCTAATTCACGCATGGAAAATTCCCCTGGATTACCGAGATTAATCGGACCAGTGAATCCTGGTTCAGTATTCATTAAACGAACAAAGCCTTCAATAAGATCATCTACATAACAAAAGCTACGGGTCTGACTGCCATCACCATAAAGAGTGATGTCATCTCCCTTCAATGCCTGCACAATAAAATTACTGACTACTCTTCCATCATTAGGGTGCATTCTCGGGCCATAGGTATTAAATATACGGGCAACTTTGATATCAAGATTGTGCTGGCGGAAGTAATCAAAGAACAGCGTTTCGGCGCAACGCTTGCCTTCGTCATAGCATGAGCGCAGCCCAATGGGATTTACATTTCCCCAGTAACTTTCAACTTGTGGGTGTACTACCGGATCACCATATACTTCAGAAGTTGATGCCTGAAAAATACGAGCCTTGACTCGTTTGGCGAGGCCGAGCATATTGATTGCGCCATGCACGCTAGTCTTGGTTGTCTGTACCGGGTCATATTGGTAATGCACCGGTGAAGCAGGACAAGCCAGATTGTATATTTGGTCAACTTCCACATAAAGCGGGAAAGTGACATCGTGACGCATCAACTCAAAATAGGGGCTGCCGATCAAATGTGCAATATTTGTTTTGCTGCCGGTAAAAAAATTGTCCACGCACAAAACGTCATGCCCATCTTTGATTAGGCGGTCACAAAGGTGAGAACCCAGAAACCCGGCACCGCCGGTGACTAATATTCGATTCATTTAGACATTCCTAACCAAGTTATTATGTGCATCTTTTCCAGGAATAACTATCAAGTATTCACTGAATCTGGCAAATCACTCATATTTGAAAACTGAATCCGATGCAACTGTGCATACACTCCATTTTTTTCCAGCAATTCATGGTGTGTGCCAATTTCAACAATCTCACCTTTTTGCAGCACCACAATTCGATCTGCTTTTTCGATGGTTGAGAGACGGTGGGCAATCACAAGCGAAGTCCGCCCCTGCATCAAAGTTTCCAGCGCAGCTTGCACGTAACGTTCGGATTCACTATCCAGCGCGGAAGTGGCTTCATCGAGAATCAGGATCGGGGCGTTTTTGAGGATGGCGCGGGCTATGGCAATGCGCTGGCGCTGACCACCTGAAAGTTTGACTCCTCGTTCGCCGACCAGCGTATTCAGGCCTTCCGGCATTTCGCGAATAAATTCCATGGCGTGCGCGGCCTGAGCCGCAGCAATGATTTCCGTTTCGGGTACAGCACGCATCTGCCCATAAGCTATATTGGCGGCAATAGTGTCGTTGAATAAAACCACTTCCTGACTGACCAAGGCGATATTTGCGCGTAGACTGTCCAGCGTCAGATCAGCCAAATCATATCCATCCAGCGTGATATGTCCACTGGTCGGCAAATAAAATCGTGGAACCAGGTTTGCCATGGTGCTTTTGCCACCGCCCGATGCGCCAACCAGGGCAACGGCTTGCCCCGCCGGAATATCCAGACAGATATCACGCAAGGCCAGCTTGTCATCATTGTTGTAGGACAGGCTGACATGGTTAAATTCGAGTTGTCCCTTGGTACGACCGATGGATATTTTTCCGGTGTTGATTTCTCCGGGGGTGTCCAGTAATTCAAAAACACTTTCGGATGCCGCCAACCCGCGTTGCAAAAATTCACTGACGCCTGTCAGACGCTTAATCGGTGAGGTGAGCATGAGCATCGCTGCGATAAACGAGAGGAATCCACCCACGGAGGTTTCATCGCTGCGGGCTTGTAGGGTGGCAAGGTAAACAATGACAGACAAAGCGGCAGCGGCAACCATTTGTACGATGGGAACGTTTATTGCTGCGGCCATCGCCTGTTTCATGGTGTGACGGCGCACCCAGTTGGCTTGATCGAAAAAGCGATCGCTTTCGTATTGCTGACCGCCAAACAGTTTGACGACTTTGTGCGCGGCAACACTTTCCTCGATCACTTGCGTAATATCGCCCATGGCCCGTTGCGAATCCCGGCTGGCATCGCGCAAACGGCCATTGATCACTTTCAGGATCACGGAGATGACGGGGAACATTACCAGACTCAGCAAGGTGAGTTTCCAGTTTAGGTAAACCAGCCAGCCAAGCAAACCGACAATCATGATGGAGTCTTTGACAGATACAGTCACCACGTTGGTTGCAGCCGCAGTCACCTGTGTCACGTCAAAGGTCAGTTTGGAAATGAGATTACCCGTGGCATGGTCGTCATAAAAGGGCGTGGGTAAGGTGAGCAGTTTTCGGAACATTAATTCACGCAAATCCATCACCACTTTGTTACCGACCCAACCGATGGCATACGTTCCGGCAAAGGATGAAACCCCCCGCACGAAGAATATGACCAGAATTAACAGGGGGGCATACCGGATAACGGCGTCGTCCTTGTGAACAAACGTGCCGTCCAGCATGGGCTTGAGTAAAGCAGGTAGCAAAGGCTCGGTTGCGGCAGAGATTGCCATGCCGATAATGGATATCGCAAAGGTGCGCCAATAGGGTTTTACGTAGCCAAGCAGACGTAAATAAAGCTGGGTGCTGGAAAGATTCATGGCGCGCACTTTAGCAGAAAATGCACAAGCTGGCTGGGTAAGTGCCCCTCAAATCAGGTTGGCGGGGTAAAATAACCACATCAGAAAAACGGAGAGCATTCATGGGCGCACAATGGAAGGCCAGGCACAAAGAGGTGGCGGCAAATGCAAAAGGCCGAATTTTCGGCAAGCTGTCGAAAGAAATTATGGTTGCGGCACGCGCGGGTGCAGACCCCGACATGAACCCGCGTTTACGCCTGGTGGTTGAACAGGCTAAAAAAGCATCCATGCCACGCGAAACCCTCGAACGTGCGATCAAAAAAGGTGCCGGTCTGCTGGATGAAGGAACCAGCCTGGAGCGTCTGACTTATGAGGGCTTTGCTCCGCATCGGGTGCCTGTGATTGTCGAATGTTTGACGGACAATATTAACCGTACGCTGTCGAATATTCGAGTGTTATTCCGCAAGGGGCAGTTGGGGGCGACCGGTTCTGTTGCATGGGACTTTAACTATCAGGGAATGATAGAAGCGGCCCCCAACACGGCAGGTGCCGACGCGGATGCAGCAGCTATTGAAGCGGGCGCTCAGGATCTGGAGCCCTCTGAAAATGGCGCAACTCTGTTTCTAACCGATCCGACTGATCTGGATGCGGTTTGCCGCGCACTTCCGGCTCACGGATTTACCGTGCAATCTGCCCAGTTGGGTTATCGGCCTAAAAATTCGGTGGAACTGAGTGATGCCGAGCGTGAAGAAGTTGAGGCATTTCTGGAAGCCATTGATGCGGATGATGACGTGCAGAATGTTTATGTAGGATTGGCGGGGTAAGTTCACCGCCAGCCTACGAGTTTTAGCTGAAAATTAAGAATGCTTTATTTGTCAATTACCACGCGGCCCACGAGCGTAATACTCGGGAAAGTACGGTTCAATACTTTACTATTGAAATTGTTCATCACAGTACCATTGTCGAAGCTGATCGTATCGCCCTTTTTGGCCGTAGAGGTGGTGGTAGCCAGCCAGCGGGTAGTGTTATCTTGCGTGACTTCAATGTAGGTAAACTGGGATGCATTAATGGTGCTGAGCACTTGAGCTTTTTGTGTCAGCGGAGGCAATGACGCAGTCTGCATCGATTTGGGAAGTTCGGTGGCATTTTTTGGCAGGTTGGCTGCATTCATCGCGGGATGGCCGGGAGGCAATGTGGCCGAGGGGGCAGACGCGAAAGGCATTGCGGGGGGAGGGGTTTCAGCGGGTTTTTGACCGCAGGCCACCAAAGTTAAAGCCGACAAAGCTGCAAGAAGTGAACGTTTCATTTATATCCCTTATTAATTTTGAATTAGGCAATGACTGAGGGTGGCAAAGTAATTTTGGTTTGATCCGCAATCAAGATGTATCCACCAATTGTGTGATAGTTTACCAATTTTGTGGGGGTGTCGCGCAATTTGTCTTTAAAAAACTTGGATAGTTCCGCGAAAAATGGGCTCGGTTAGCCAAACTATCTGGAAATAAATAGAATTTTATAAATCCTTCGGGCCGACAATATGCAAGAGAATGTCCAAACAATTGTGTGGGTGCTTGAATTTGTAACCTTTGCCACCGCGATGCTGATTGCCTGGTTTGTTTGGCGATACAGCAAGCGGGATAGTGCAAATAAGAAATCAAAGCAAAACCACTCATAGTAGTGGGTTTTATTTCGAACGCTCAAGTGGCGACATACCTTTGATGAATTACCCGAAGAAAACTGGGCAGTTGCGGGCCGGTTGCCGGATGCAGAATAAACAAGGCGGGCACTCGGTGGCGGTAATTGGCGGCGGGCCTGCCGGGCTGAAGGCCGCCGAGGTATTGGTTCTAGCTGGTGTGCAGGTCGACCTTTATGACGCCATGCCAACCGTGGGACGCAAGTTCCTGATGGCGGGGAAGGGAGGGTTGAATATCACCCATGCCGAGCCTGCTGAAATATTTGCTTCTCGATACGGCGCGCGTCGTGCGCAGATTAAACAATGGTTGGACGCGTTTGGCCCGGCCGAGCTACGAGAATGGGCGCTTGACCTTGGGGTGACGACCTTCGTCGGTACGTCAGGGCGTGTGTTTCCGGCTGAAATGAAGGCCGCTCCGTTGTTGCGCGCGTGGTTGCATCGTTTGCGCAAGGCGGGCGTACAGTTCCATATGCGACATCGTTGGAAGGGTTGGACTGAGGACAACGGGCAGGGTGCAAAGAAAGTGGCATTGTGTTTCAATTCTCCCGAGGGTGAACACACCGTTTACGCCGATGCGGTGGTGTTGGCCTTGGGCGGAGGAAGTTGGTCAAAGCTTGGTTCGGATGGTACGTGGGTGCAGCTCCTTACACAACGCGGCATTCCAGTCTCTCCCTTGCGGCCGACAAATTGTGGCTTTGATGCACGCTGGAGCGAACACTTCAGCAGCCGTTTTGCAGGACATCCGGTCAAGTCAGTGGCAGTAACTTTTGTAGATTCAGCAGGTATTTCCCACTGCAGGCAGGGAGATTTTGTGGTGACTGCAGGAGGTGTAGAAGGCGGGTTGATTTACGCGTTATCCGCGCTTCTGCGTGATGAAATAGCAGCGAAAGGTTATGCTGAAATCTTTCTTGATCTGATGCCCGGTAAAGAGCTGGCGCGCATTATTTCCGAGGTGGCTCATCCGCGCGGTTCCCGTTCGATGTCCAGCCATTTGCAAAGCAGGGCAAACATAAAAGGGGTTAAGACAGGGTTGTTGCGCGAATGTGTGTCGCGAGCTGATTTTGACCATCCAGACCGTCTTGCTGCGGCAATCAAGGCGTTACCAATAAGGCTCATTGCACCGCGCCCATTGGATGAGGCTATCAGTACCGCAGGTGGAGTGATGTTTGAGGCACTCAATGAAAATTTGATGGTGCGAGAGTTGCCCGGAATATTTTGTGCGGGAGAGATGCTGGACTGGGAAGCGCCTACCGGAGGGTACTTGCTGACCGCCTGCTTTGCAAGCGGCTATTGTGCGGGTAAAGGCGTGCTGGAATGGCTGGAAAACAAGCCATCACAAGCCTGATTTTTTCTCGATCAGTTCAATTTTGTAGCCATCCGGGTCGCATAAAAAAGCAATCACGGTGGTGCCGTGTTTCATCGGTCCGGCTTCACGGATGACGTTTCCCCCGTTTTGCTTAACCTGCTCGCAAGAAGCATAGGCATCTTCGACCTCAATAGCCAAGTGCCCAAAACCGCTGCCCAAATCGTAGCTTTCAACGCCCCAATTATAAGTAAGCTCGATTGCGGTATGCTCGCTCTCGTCACCATAACCCACAAATGCCAATGTGAACTTTCCTTCGGGATAATCCTTTCGGCGCAGTAATTTCATACCCAGTACTTTGGTGTAGAAATCGATCGATCGGTCAAGATTACCGGTACGGATCATTGTGTGAAGGAGTCGCATCTTACTATTAGGAACTTTCGCACATGTTTAAGTGGCTGTTGATCGTAACTTCATACTGTAAAGTAGCAATAAGCCATTATTTTCGCAGGTTTAAAAGGTCCTCGCTCAGCCCACGGGTGAAGTTCAGCGCCAAATGTGAATATTGCTGAACTTCGTGTATTACCCGAAGTTACTTGTTTAAGCCGATAATGAAGTCTGTCATAATCTTGATGTCGGCATCGGTTGCCATTCCACCTAAACCTTTAGCAGGCATTTTGCCAAGTTTCCAGCCAAATTCGCCGCCAGAATTAATGTGGGCAGTAAGTTTGCTTGCTGCATCCTTATCTCCCTTGTATTTTGCTGCCACATCCTTGTAAGCAGGGCCGACAAGTTTTTTCTCCACGGTATGGCATGCGCCACACTTGGCTTTACCGGCTGGGGGTAAATCGATTGCCCAAGTGGAGCCGGAAACAATCAGGCCTGCTGCGGTCAACATAGTTACGATAATAGATTTCATTTTCACTCCGAATATTTAAAGTTTTGGGTTCAATACCCAGTCCGGTATTCTATACAAATCAGCAGGGCCTGCAACAAACTTTTTTGCTGTTGTTAGTTAATTCTTGTTGTAACTACAGAGTATTTTAAACTTCAACCATTTCAAAGTCATCTTTGCGGGCGCCGCATTCGGGGCAAGTCCAATTGATCGGGACATCTTCCCAGCACGTACCCGGAGGAATGCCATCTTCAGGGGAACCGCTTGATTCGTGGTACATCCAGCCGCAAATCAGGCACATGTAAGACTTATATTCCGGGTTCAAGGTCATGATCAGCGATTTAAGTTAAAATGCGGTCTTTAAAGGTTCACTATTTTACTACAGATGCCAACCAATCAGCCTGATATCCCCCCTATTGTTTTGACCTTTTCTGCCACAGATCCCAGCGGCGGCGCAGGCATGCAAGCCGATATTTTGACCATTGCCAGCATGGGCTGTCATCCTTTGTCCGTGGTAACTGCCGTGACGGTACAGGACACCATGGGCGTAGATGACGTATTGCCGATGGATGCCGAGTGGGTGGCTGATCAAGCGCGTGCGGTACTGGAAGATATGCCTGTTGCGGCTTTCAAGATTGGACTTTTGGGAAGCGTGGAGAACATCGCGGCAATTGCCGAGATAATTTCAGATTATCCCGATGTCCCACTTGTGCTCGATCCGATTCTGGCATCCGGTCGGGGCGATGAGTTGGCAAATGAAGACATGCGCGACGCGATGCGTGAATTGTTGCTCCCTCAGACGACCATTTTGACACCGAACAGTATTGAGGCGCGACGACTGATTCAGGACGAAGAAAATGAAGAGGACAATCCGACCCTGAGCGAATGTGCCAAGCGCATCATGCTACTGGGTTGCGAGTATGTGCTGGTAACCGGGACACATGAAAACACCCCCAAAGTGATCAATACGCTTTATGGAGCTCGGGGGGTGGTACGCACTGATAACTGGCCTCGTTTGCCCGGTAGTTACCATGGCTCCGGTTGCACCTTGGCTTCGGCCATTGCTGCATTGCTGGCAAATGGATTGTCGGTGGAAGAGGCGGTGAAAGAGGCTCAGGAATACACTTGGCAGTCATTGCAATATGGCTTCCGTCCGGGCATGGGACAACATATTCCCGATCGCCTTTTTTGGGCGCGGGATGATGAAGATGAAGAGCCGGAACAGGATGAATCAAAAACTCGGCATTAAGGGGCTCTATGCCATTACGCCGGATAGTACCGATACGCCGGAATTACTGCATCGGACACGGTTAGTGTTGTCAGGTGGGGCGAGTGTGCTTCAATATCGCAATAAATCAGCGTACGCAGGGCTTCAGCTTCAGCAGGCGACGGCCTTGCGCGAGTTGACTCACGAATTTTCAGTCACGTTCATTGTGAATGATGATGCACAGTTGGCTGCTCAAGTGGGTGCGGATGGTGTGCATCTGGGAGCAACGGACGGAGAATTGAAGGCGGCCCGCGCCCTGCTGGGTGCCGATAAAATCATCGGCGTCTCTTGCTATAATCAGCTTTCGCTGGCAAAAGAAGCGGTGGCAGCCGGCGCGGATTATGTGGCGTTTGGTGCTTTTTATCCTTCTACAGTCAAGCCGGATGCGGTCAGGGTGAAGGTTGAATTGCTTCGTCAGGCTCGTGTCCAATTTGCCGTGCCCCTGGTGGCGATAGGCGGAATTACCCTGCAAAATGCGGGCGCACTACTGGAGGCTGGAGCAGACTCGCTGGCAGTGATTTCAGCCTTGTTTGATGCGGACAACTGTAAGGATGCCGCCCAGAATTTTTCAAGACTTTTTAATTAGGACTCGGTTTCATGACGACACACAATCAGGAATTATTTGAACAGTCTCAACGCATTATCCCGGGTGGAGTGAATTCGCCTGTGCGTGCTTTTAAATCGGTGGGGGGGGCACCACTTTTTTTCAAGCGCGGTCAGGGTGCTTATGTGTGGGATGCAGATGATAAGCGTTATATTGATTATGTGGGTTCCTGGGGGCCGATGATCGTTGGGCATTGTCATCCCGAGGTGGTCAAGGCTGTGCAGGATGCGGCAGCACTGGGTTTGGGGTTTGGCGCTCCCACCGCAAGCGAACTGGAAATAGCTGAACTGTTGTGTAAGTTGCTTCCCAGCCTGGAAATGGTACGTCTGGTGAGTTCCGGCACGGAAGCCACTATGACCGCGATTCGCCTTGCCCGAGGGTTTACCGGACGGAGTCGCATCATCAAATTTGAAGGCTGCTATCACGGTCATTCCGATGGTTTGCTGGTCAAAGCCGGTTCCGGCGCATTGACCTTTGGTCAGCCGAGTTCATCCGGTGTGCCAGCGGAAATTGCCTCGCTGACCACGGTGCTCGACTATAACGATGCTGCCGGGCTGGAACGCGCCTTTGCCGAAATGGGCAAGGAAATTGCTGCCGTGATCGTCGAGCCGGTGGCGGGCAATATGAATCTGATTGCACCGAAACGAGAGTTCTTGGAGGCCTTGCGTGAGCAATGTACCAAGCATGGTGCCGTGTTTATTGTTGATGAAGTAATGACAGGCTTCCGCGTCAGTTTGCAGGGTGCCCAAGGATATTATGGCATTACGCCGGATTTGGTCACGCTGGGGAAGGTGGTCGGTGGCGGTCTGCCTGTGGCAGCTTTGGGCGGTCGTCGCGATATCATGCAATGTTTGGCGCCTTTGGGGGCGGTCTATCAGGCAGGGACTTTGTCCGGGAATCCGGTGGCGGTGGCAGCGGGCTTGGCTACACTCAAATTGATTCAGGCTCCCGGGTTTTATGATCGACTGGCCCAACTTGCTACACAGCTAACCGAAGGATTGACTGCCAGTGCGAAAAAGTACGGTATTCCGTTCTGCGCCCAATCTGTCGGCGGAATGTTTGGTCTGTATTTCAGCCCAGCCTTACCGACCAGTTACGCAGAAGTAATGAAGTGTGACAAAGAGGCGTTCAACCGCTTCTTTCACGCGTTGCTTGAAGCAGGCGTTTATCTGGCTCCTTCGGCCTTTGAGGCCGGCTTTGTATCTGCGGCGCACACTGATGCCGATATTGCCGCGACGGTTGCGGCCGCTGACAAAATTTTTGCAGCCTGGTAATGGGACTTTTCTCTAAGGCTGTATTTTTCACTACGGTCAACCATCTGCGCGACCTGCCGCTCCACGGGGGTAGGGAAGTTGCTTTTGTCGGAAGGTCTAATGCCGGGAAATCCAGCGCAATCAACACACTGGCTAATCATACGCGTCTGGCCTATACCAGCAAGACGCCAGGACGCACCCAACATCTAAATTATTTTGATTTGGGTGATCAGCAATTTCTGGTGGATTTGCCCGGCTACGGCTATGCCAAAGTGCCTCCTGATGTGAAGGCGCATTGGGAAAACCTGCTAAGTGAGTATCTGCAAACACGCGAAGCCTTATGTGGATTGGTAGTGATCATGGATTCACGGCACCCGTTGACAGAGTTGGACGAACAAATGCTGAGCTGGTTTGCCATGACCGGCAAACCGGTGCATGTGCTACTTACCAAGTCTGACAAGTTAAGTCGCCAGCAGGCGACCATGACGCTGAATCGTGTAAAATCGCATCTCGCGGAACATTTCCCTTTTTGCTCGGTACAGCTTTTTTCCAGCCTGAAAAAACTGGGCATGGCTGAGGCTGAGGCGGTGATTGCCGGCTGGTTTGATAAAAATAAAATAGGTTCTGAAACAGATAATTAGTAAGAAAAGTAAGTGTGGTCAGCGAACTTGGATGGGCCACCACAAAAAAGTGGTAAAAAAAAACGCCCCTAACCAAAGGGGGAGGCTAGGGGCATAAGGTTACCTTAACTAGGGTTAAGGATACCCGCTCAGGGAGGAGAAACGGGAGATGAATTGCTTCATCTGAACGTCAGAGTCAAGAATTCTGGAATAGTTCCACAAAACCTGAATTTTTTATAAGGCATGTATGCAAACACTAGGACAATACCCGAATAAAAGAATGCGCAGGATGCGTCGTGATGCCTTTTCACGAGATCTAATGCGAGAGTATGTACTTACTTCAAAAGATTTTATCTATCCTGTATTTGTTCTGGAAGGGAATAACAAAACCGAGGAAGTGAAGTCTATGCCCGGTGTGCAGCGCAAGTCGCTCGACTTGTTGCTCAAAGAGGCCGAACAATGCGTCAAGCTGGGAATTCCTGTCATGGCAATTTTCCCGGTGATTGATGCTTCGTTAAAAAGTCTCGATGCAAGTGAAGCTTACAACCCGGACGGTTTGGTGCCACGGGTGGTCGCCACTCTAAAGAAGAATTTCCCCGAGCTGGGTGTGATGACCGACATTGCGCTTGATCCCTACACAAGTCACGGACAAGATGGGCTCATTGATGAGAGAGGTTATGTTCTAAATGACGAAACCATCGCGGTTCTGACGCGTCAGGCACAAGCTCATGCGGCGGCAGGAGCTGATATGGTTGCACCGTCCGACATGATGGACGGGCGTATCGGCGCGATACGAGGCGCGCTGGATGATCATAAACATATTCATACACGCATCATGGCTTACTCGGCTAAATATGCTTCCAGCTTTTACGGCCCGTTCCGCGATGCGGTAGGCTCCAGTGGAAACCTGGGTTCGGGCAATAAATACACTTACCAGCTGGACCCGGCCAACTCTGACGAAGCCTTATGGGAAGTGGGTCTGGATTTGCAGGAAGGTGCGGATATGGTGATGGTCAAACCCGGGATGCCATACCTTGATATCGTCCGCCGTGTGAAAGACGAATTCAAGGCACCTACCTTTGTGTATCAGGTGAGTGGTGAATATGCCATGCTTAAAGCAGCCGCGCAAAACGGCTGGTTGAATGAAAAAAACTGTGTACTGGAATCGTTGCTGGCCTTTAAGCGTGCAGGAGCCGATGGCATATTGACCTACTTCGCTCTGGATGCTGCGAAGTGGTTGGCAGAGGATCGCTAACGCTAAGATGAAGGCAGGTTACTTCAAAAAACTAAGGTACTTCATGGCGCTCCCGGAAAGCATTAGCCATAACCTCAACGTCAAGGAAGCAAGTTGCTAAAGCAAGATTCTGCCGCGTCTTCACTGCCAAAGTTTAGTCTGATATTTGTCAGCCTGATGTGGCTTTGGCCATTTCTTTATTTTCGCCACGCCTATCCGCTAACCACGTTTTATCAGGAATGGGGCGCAGCCATGCTGGGTTTGTGCGCCATGCCGTTACTGGTCACCAGACGGTTTTGGCAGCAGCCCGAAATTCCGCGTATCGTCTTGCTGCCCATCGGCTTGATCGGCCTAGTGCTGCTGCAGTTTGCCATGGGCAAAATTGTTTATTTTAGCCAGGCGCTGTTGTTTACCCTGTATTTCTTATGGGCGGCACTACTCATGATGCTGGGACGTTCCCTGCGCGAGGAATTTGGTCTACCCAAGTTGACATCTGTGCTGGCAACAATTTTACTGCTGGGTGCTGAATTAAGCACAGTGGTGGGCGTGATACAGCATTTTCATTGGCGAGGTCCTTTGGATGCCGTGATTTCGGCGACAACCTCTCCTGCCGTGTTCGGTAATATGGGACAACCCAATCATTTTGCCAATTACATTACGTTGGGGTTGATTTCACTTGGATTGCTGCAAAGCCGCTGGAAACTGGGGAAATGGCAAATACTGTTGTTAGCCGTACCGATGCTATTTGTGCTTGTGCTAAGTGGATCCCGCAGTGCCGGCCTATATTTGCTTTGTCTCGCAGGCATGGCATTTTTTTGGAAGCGACGTGATTCATCCAACCGGCCATTGCTGTACTACAGTTTGTTTCTATTGCTGGGGTTCGGGCTGATGCATCTCGTGGTGCAAATCCCTTTTCTATCAGGGCAGTATGGCAGTGTGACGACCCTGGATCGAATGATGAAAGCCGCTGCTGATTTACATAGTAGCGGGGCTGCAGGCGACAGTGGCGTTACAGAGCGCAGCATCCGGCTTCACATCTGGTATGAAGCATGGTTGATGTTTAAGCAATTTCCCCTGCTGGGAGCGGGTTTCGGTCAGTTTGGCTGGCAGCACTTTTTACTTGGTCCCTCATTACACAATACCAGCATCCTGGGTCTATATAACAATTCACATAATCTGGTGATGCAGACCGCAGCTGAAATGGGCGTGCCGGGGTTGATAATATTATTTGGCACACTTACATTCTGGGTAAAGCAAGCACGTGTCACACAGCATAGCGTCTATCAGTGGTGGGGCTACGGGTTGCTGACTGTTTTGATGATCCACAGCCTGCTGGAATACCCTCTTTGGTATGCCTATTTTTTGGGAGTGGCTGCACTGACTCTGGGGATTTTTGACACGACCTCCTTTCGATTGGAATTGCGTGTCACAGGGCGATTGATGGTATCGGCAATATTGTTGCTTGGGGTGATTTCCTTGGGGCAGGTATTTATTGGTTACCGAAATCTGGAGGACTTGACGTCCATGCGACAAGAGGCACTGAAGAACAGGGACTCTCTGTCAAATTTGTTGGGATTGCAGAAACAAGCATTGTTGCAATCCTATGTAGAAGTTGCGATTAGCAGCATGATAGAGTTACGCCCTGATAATTTGGCCAATGTGCGTGAATTGAATGAGAACGTAATGCACTTTGTTCCAATCAGTTCGGTGGTTTACCGCGAGGTGCTGGTGTTGGCTATGTCCGGAGAACAGGAGGCTGCACAACAACAACTTGAACGAGCCATTTGGGCTTATCCCGAAGGTTTTGCCGGGGTTATGGATCAGTTAGACACTTTTGCACGGAAAGACCCCGCGCATTTCGCCGCTCTGTTAGAATTTGCACCCAGGAAATTTGCTGAGTATGAGCAGGCTACGCATACACAACAATATTAAAATCTTTCACTTGAAAGTTAAACTCAGGCATACATAAGGAGTGGTAACTTGCAGTTTTTACAAAGTAATATCTGGATGGTGGTAATAGCGGTCAGCAGTGGCTTGATGTTGATCTGGTCGTTTGTTGGAAACCGCGTGCGCGGAGTGAAAGAAGTCGATAATCCAGCGGCCCTGCAATTGATCAATCACAAAAACGCAATGGTTTTGGATGTGCGCGATGAAAGTGAATTTAGTGCAGGACATATTCGCAGTGCGAAACTGATCCCGCTTCTCAAGCTCAAAGAGCGTATCGGCGAACTTGAACGTAATCGTGACAAACCCATTTTGGTGGTGTGTCGCAGTGGCAATCGTTCGGCAACTGCATGCGCCTTGCTGGGCAATAACCAGTTTGCTCAGGTGTACAGCTTGTCGGGAGGAATGATGGCCTGGCAGAAGTCCGATTTGCCGATTGAAAAAAATTGATAGCAGGAGCGTCAATGAGCACCAAAGTGTTGATGTATTGCACTCAAGTTTGTCCGTATTGTGTGCGGGCTGAACAACTGTTGCGATCCAAGGGCGTGGTCGAAATCGAAAAGATAAGGGTCGACCTTGAGCCGAAATTACGTATAGCGATGGTGGAAAAAACCGGCCGTCGCACCGTTCCACAAATTTACATTGGTGCCTATCATGTGGGTGGCTATGATGATCTCGCGGCTTTGGAACATCAAGGCGAATTAGTCAAATTGTTGGCAGAAAATTAATTTTAAAACGTTAGGAAAATATAATGACTGAAACAGCAGCAACTCCACAGCCCTTGTTTAATATCGAAAAATTGTACGTGAAAGACTTGTCTTTAGAAATCCCGCACGCGCCAGGTATCTTTCTGGACCGCGAGCAACCACAGATCGAATTGCAGTTGCACACGGAGGCAGCAAACGTCGATGAAGGCGTGTTTGAAGTGACCGTAACAGTGACGGTGACGGCAAAACTGGCAGAAAAGAATCAGGTAATGTTCCTGATTGAGGCCAAGCAGGCTGGAATATTCCAGTTGCGAAACTTGCCACCCCAAGAGCAGGAAACAGTGCTGGGCGTAGTTTGCCCGAACATTCTTTACCCCTACCTAAGAGAAGTGGTCTCGGATGTGGCCGTTCGTGCAGGATTTGCGCCGGTTCTTCTGAATCCGATTAATTTCGAGTCACTATTCCTGCAACAGAAGCAACAGCAAGCTGAGGCAGGAAACGTTACTACACATTGATCATGGTTATGGTTAGAGGTTTATTGAAACCACTGGTAACCTGTCGCACAAAGCGCGAGTGGCCATGGCTCGGTAAAAGTTGTCTGGCGGTAGCGCTTCTTTCTGCAATGAATTCGAGTTATGCACTAGATTATGGCTCGGTAACCGAAAATGCAGTGGTTCTCTACAATAAGCCTTCTATCGAGGGAAAAAAACTGTATGTGGTAAGCCGCTACATGCCACTAGAGCAGGCGGTCAGTCTGGAAAATTGGGTCAAGGTACGGGACAGTTCAGGTAATATGGCCTGGATAGAAAAACGCTTCTTGAGCAGCAAGCGCTTCGTGATTGTGACCGATACCCAGGTTGCGATTCACCAAGCGCCTGAAGAAAAGTCAGCTGTAGTTGCACAGGTGAAAAAGCAGGTTGCGATTGAGCTGTTGGGAACTACGGACACAGGCTGGCTTAAGGTCCGCCATATCGAGGGAATGACAGGCTTTGTAAAAGCTGCCCAGGTATGGGGCAATTGATCAGCCGGGTCCCGTTTTTTGACTTGATGAAACCATGAACATTGCCATTCTCGGTGCCGGTGCCTGGGGCACCGCACTTGCTATCAGCCTCTCGTCGCGTCACCAAGTTTCTCTATGGGCGCGCGATGCAGTACAAATAGAGGTGATGACCGCAAGCCATTGCAATCAGCGTTACCTGCCGGAAAATTCGCTTCCGCCAGAAATTCGGCTGACCGCTGATTTAACAACTGCATTGGCAAACGCAGAGTTGATATTGGTTGTCGTTCCCATCGCCGGCCTACGAGAAACCTTGGCGCAAATTGCCAAACAGTCGAATCCCATCCCGGTGATCTGGGCATGCAAAGGATTTGAGTCCGGCACCTCTCAATTACCGCATCAAGTGGTTGCAGAAACGTTGCCAGAAAATTTCTTGAGTGGGGTGCTGTCCGGTCCTAGCTTTGCGTTGGAAGTGGCGCGTAGCATGCCTACCGCATTGACATTGGCGTCTGGTAACGAAGAATTTGCACGGCAAATAGCGCGTAACCTGCACCACGCGCGTTTGCGCATTTATTCGAGCACCGACGTGGTAGGTGTTGAAGTCGGCGGGGCGGTCAAGAACGTTTTGGCTATCGCGGCGGGTATCTCGGATGGTCTAGGTTTTGGTTTCAACGCTCGTGCCGCATTGATCACGCGCGGCCTGGCCGAAATGACGCGTCTGGGTTTAAAACTGGGGGGCTTGGGGGAAACTTTGGGCGGCCTTTCCGGTGCGGGTGATTTAATATTGACCTGTACCGGGGATTTATCACGTAACCGCCGGGTTGGCTTAATGCTTGCCCGGCAACAATCACTACCGGATATTCTCAATGAGCTCGGCCATGTGGCAGAAGGCGTTTATACGGTGCGTGAGGTTTACCAACTCGCACATCGGCTGGGTGTTGAAATGCCGATTACTAGTGCGGTATACCGGATTTTGTACGAACAGGTGCCTGCAGCAAGCGCGGTGGAGGCTTTACTGAATCGCTCACCTAATACAGAGTTTTAGAAACGACAGGATAATTTATAAGTCGCCGGAACTTTCATCATTCCCCTTGAGCAAATCCGCACTGCCTCCAAGCCTCAAAAACTGCCACCGCGACCGTATTGGATAAATTCAAGCTGCGATTGTTGGGTAACATCGGCAGGCGAAGACGTTGCTCCGGTGCAAGAGATTCCAATAGGTCAGCAGGAAGCCCCCGGCTTTCCGGGCCGAACAGCAATGCATCCCCGGGTTGATAGCGCACCTCGTGGTAGGGATGTGAACCTTTGGTGGTAAAGGCCAATAGGCGCGCCTCAGGCAAAGTTTCCAGACATGCTGCCAGATCGTCATGCACTCGCACATCGGCATATTCGTGGTAATCCAGTCCGGCCCGGCGCAAGTGTTTGTCATCCAGCTTAAAACCGAGTGGACGGATCAAGTGCAGCTGCGTCCCGGTGTTCGCACACAGACGAATGATGTTACCCGTGTTAGGCGGTATTTCCGGTTGATACAAAAGGATATGAAACATACTAAAAAGACCACTGCTGGCTTTCGTGACAATGAGATACTATAATACATATTGAGCAAAAATCAGTGACCATTTCCTATGCAGCTATTTACTTTTGGTATTAACCATCAAACCGCGCCGCTTGCCGTGCGCGAGCAGATGGCATTCAATGCCGAAACCATGGAGCCGGCATTGCACGACTTGGTGGAGCAGGGAGAGGCCAAGGAAGCGACTATCCTCTCGACCTGTAATCGCACAGAAGTGTATTGCAGTACGCAGGCTCCCGAGCGGATTGTGAATTGGCTGGCCAATTATCACCAGATGGAAGCGCGCGACATCGAGCCTTATCTCTATACCTTGCCGCATGAACAAGCCGTCAAACATGCTTTCCGGGTTGCCAGTGGACTGGATTCGATGGTGTTGGGCGAGCCGCAAATTCTGGGGCAGATGAAGCAAGCGGTACGCTGTGCAGAGCAGGCTGGCACGCTGGGTTTCTTGCTGCATAAATTATTCCAGCGCACTTTTTCTGTCGCCAAAGATGTGCGTACCCAAACTGAAATTGGCACGAATCTAGTCTCATTGGCTGCTGCTGCGGTCAGACTTGCGGAACGAATTTTCCCCTCGATCTCCGATCAAAATGTATTGTTCATCGGTGCCGGGGAGATGATTGAACTCAATGCCGTGCATTTTGCGGCACGCTCACCCAAACGCATTACCGTTGCCAACCGAACTCTGGAGCGAGCTGAAACACTTGCCCGTCGTATCAACGGCCATGCCATTACGTTGAACGACTTGCCTGAACAGTTGGCACATCATGACATCATCGTGACTAGTACCGCCAGTCCCTTGCCTATATTGGGGAAAGGTATGGTTGAGAGAGCTTTGAAGCTTCGCAAGCATCGTCCGTTGTTCATCGTGGATCTGGCTGTTCCGCGCGACGTTGAGGAAGAAGTATCCGAACTGAATGACGTATTTCTCTATACAGTGGACGATTTGGCCGAAGTGGTTCGCGACGGACAAGATGCGCGCCAAGGCGCTGTTCAAGAGGCTGAAGTTATTATTGATTCCGGTGTGGCAAACTTTATTCACTGGATGGAATCGCGCGAGGTCGTGCCGACGATACGTGCATTACGCGACAATGCCGAGCGGCACCGCCGTCATGAAATGGAAAAGGCATTGCGCCTGCTGGCTAAAGGTGAAGATGCTGCCAAAGTGCTAGAGTCGTTAAGCAACAGCCTGACCAATAAATTTTTACACGCCCCGACCCACACACTGAATCAGGTGCAGGCCGGAGAACGCGATGCCTATCTGGATATGGTGCATCGTATCTACCACCTCCATACTCCGGAATGAAGCCCAGTATTGCCGCCAAACTCGCCCAGCTCGGCGAGCGTCTGGTTGAGGTCGGTCGCCTACTAAGCAGCGAAGATGCCACGCGCGATATGGATACCTTCCGCAAGCTTAGCCGCGAGCGCGCCGAAATTGAACCTGTCGTTGAGCTGTACCATGCCCACCAGTCCTGCGAGGCGGATATTGCCACTGCGCTGGAAATGGCCGAAGACCCCGAAATGCGCGAGTTCGCCGAAGCCGAAGTCAAAGAAGGTCGGGCGAAGCTGGAACAGCTGGAAATTGATCTGCAAAAACAGTTGTTGCCTAAAGACCCCAATGACGAGCGCAACGTGTTTCTGGAAGTGCGTGCCGGAACGGGTGGTGATGAGGCTGCATTATTTTCCGGCGACTTGTTCCGCATGTATACGAGATTTGCCGAGCGCAATCGCTGGCAGGTTGAAATTATTTCGGAAAGCCCCGGTGAAAAAGGCGGCTTCAAAGAAATCATAGCGCGCATTATTGGTCAGGGTGCCTATTCGGTGTTGAAGTTTGAATCCGGTGCACATCGCGTACAGCGCGTTCCAGAAACCGAAGCCCAAGGTCGTATTCACACCTCGGCCTGCACCGTCGCGGTATTGCCGGAAGCGGATGAAGTGAGTGATGTGGTACTCAACCCTGCCGACCTGCGCATCGACACCTTTCGCGCTTCCGGTGCGGGTGGTCAACACATTAACAAGACCGACTCCGCAGTACGAATTACTCACATTCCTACCGGTACCGTGGTGGAATGCCAGGATGGGCGCTCGCAGCACAAAAACAAAGCCCAGGCGATGTCAGTATTAGCCGCACGCATCAAGGACAAAGAGGAGCGCGCGGCCCACAATAAGCTGGCCGCCGAGCGTAAATCACTGGTCGGTAGCGGCGACCGTTCCGAACGTATTCGCACCTACAATTTCCCTCAGGGCCGTGTCACCGACCATCGCATCAATCTCACGCTGTACAAGATGGATCACATTATGGACGGCGATATCAACGAACTCACCAATGCGCTGATGGCAGAATATCAGGCGGAGCAGCTTGCCGCGCTGGCGGATGAGTAGTAACAAATACATATCCCTGCGTACCCTCTGAAAAGCGGATGATTGCAGGGTTGGGAACAATGTCGCGCAATCTTCAATCCATACTTTCGCAAGATAACGCACGCTTAACGGCAGCGCTGTTGCTTGATGCCGATAGTGCCCGTATTGAAGTGCAAGCCCTGCTGCAGCATGTACTCAAAGTTTCTCGCGCTTATCTGCTGGCCTATCCGGAACGATGTCTAAATGAAGCTGAACAGCTCGATTATGAAACCTTATTGCAGCGCCGCCTGCATGGCGAACCGATTGCTTATATTCTCGGCGAGCGTGAATTTTTCGGACTCAAGTTTAAAGTTACATCATCTACCCTGATCCCGCGACCAGAAACAGAATTACTGGTTGAATTGGCCTTGCGGCAGCTTTCTCAGCCTCACCTGGGGGCAGGGAGGGGCGGTTTGCGCGTGCTCGATCTGGGTACCGGCAGTGGCGCAATTGCCTTGTCGATAGCACACACACGCCCTGATTTAGAGATCGTGGCGGTCGATGCTTCAGCAGAGGCACTAGCGGTTGCGCGCGAAAATGCCGAATTATTAGGCGTAAAAAATGCAGAATTCATATCAAGCAACTGGTTTGCCGCCCTAGATACGAAACGTTTTAATCTTATCGTTTCCAACCCCCCGTATATCGCGGTGGATGACGCACATTTGCACCAGGGCGATTTGCGTTTTGAGCCGGCCACTGCGCTTTCGTCCGGTTATGACGGTTTGGACGATATTCGCAGTATTGTGGCAGAGGCATCGAACTATCTTGAACCGGACGGCAAGCTGCTGCTCGAACATGGCTATGATCAGGCTGCCCAAGTGCGTGAATTGTTGAGCGAGGCCGGTTTCCGTGAAGTATTTTCGGCCTGTGATCTGGCAGGAATTGAACGGGTGAGCGGCGGGCATCTTTGAACAAGTCTTGACCAGACCTATCTCCCACTACTAGAATAACCAACTTAATCACTCAGGAAAGCAACAGGTGTCAATTATGAATGCGCAAGAACAGATCAAACAGCAAGTAACAGGCAATCCTGTGGTGTTGTATATGAAAGGCACGCCACAGTTTCCGCAATGCGGATTTTCTGCAAATGCGGTACGCATATTAAATGCGGTTGGAGTGAAAAATTTCTTTAGCGTGGATGTATTGGCGAATCCCGACATTCGGCAAGGCATCAAGGACTACGCCAACTGGCCGACCATTCCCCAGCTTTACATCAACGGCGAATTTGTCGGCGGTTCGGACATCATGACTGAGATGTACCAAAGCGGCGAGTTGCAAGTCCTTGTCGAGAAGAAGGGCTAGCTTTATCCGGCCAGATATTTACGGGCGCGTGCAAGTGCGGCCTCAACTTGCTGCGGCGCTGTTCCCCCCGTGATATTACGCGCAGCAAGTGATCCTTCCAGGGTTAACACTCCGTAAATATCATTTTCTATCAGGGTAGAAAATTGCCGCAGTTCATCCAGTTTCAGTTCGCTTAAATCGCACTTGCGGGAGACGGCGAAGCGCACTGCCAAGGCGACGGCTTCATGTGCATCGCGGAACGGTAGTCCCTTTTTAACCAGATAGTCGGCCAAATCGGTAGCCGTGGCATACCCCTGCAAGGCGGCATTGCGCATGGCTTCAGGATTGACGGTGATTCCACCCATCATGTCGGCATAAATCCGCAGAGTGTTCGTCAAGGTGTCTACGGTATCAAACAGCGGTTCTTTATCTTCCTGATTGTCTTTGTTGTAGGCTAGAGGTTGTCCTTTCATCAAGGTCAGCAGAGCAACCAAGTGGCCATTCACGCGACCGGTTTTGCCGCGAACCAGTTCGGGTACGTCGGGATTTTTTTTCTGCGGCATGATGGAAGAACCGGTGCAGAAGCGGTCGGCAATATCGATGAAGCCGAAACGCGGGCTCATCCATAAAATCAGTTCTTCAGACAAGCGTGATAAATGGGTCATGATCAGCGCACCGGCGGCAGTAAATTCAATGGCAAAATCGCGATCGGAAACCGCATCCAGCGAGTTTTCGCAAACCCCGTCGAATTCAAGTAAATCAGCAACGTACTCTCGCTTGATCGGATAACTGGTACCTGCCAATGCGGCCGCACCTAGCGGTAGGCGGTTGACGCGCTTGCGGCAATCCACGAGACGTTCGGCATCGCGTTTGAGCATCTCGAAATAGGCCATCAGGTGATGAGCAAAACTGACCGGCTGAGCGACCTGCAAATGAGTAAAGCCCGGCATGATGGTGTGAGTATGATGCGTGGCAAGATCGACAATGGCGATTTGCAGCGCACGAATGAGCTCTACCAAAGTATCGATAGAATGGCGTAGATAAAGCCTGACGTCTGTTGCCACTTGATCGTTGCGGGAACGTCCGGTGTGGAGACGTTTGCCTGCATCACCCACCAGCAAGGTGAGCCGTTTTTCAATGTTGAGATGAACATCTTCCAGATCGAGAGACCATTCGAAATCACCGCTGATAATTTCATTCTCGATTTGTGCCAGCCCGCGATTGATGTCTGCCAGATCCTGTGTGTTGATAATGTGGCAAGAGGCCAGCATCTGCGCATGGGCAAGTGAACCTTGAATATCGAACAAGGCTAGCCGGTTATCAAAGTCAACAGAAGCGGTATAGCGCTTCACCAATTCTGCCACCGGTTCATTAAAACGGCCCGACCAAGCTTGTTTGTCTTGCATGATTATCGTCTCTTGTCCAAAATAAGCGGCATACAGGGATTAACTGCCATGCCAAAACGTCAAAGTATAAATCAAAACCTGCAGCCCGATGCGTTGCCCAATTTTCGGAACATAGGGGTCACCCTGCGCACAGTGTTGTGGGTAAATGGTATGGCGCTCGTTATTGCGGCAGCGGCGGCCACGTCCTGGCTGGAAATTGCCCTGCGTATGGCAGACATCTCGGCTTTATTGCAGCCGGTATTATTGTCAAGCTTGCTCATATTGTACCTGCTCAACCCACTGTTTGCGCGACTCAACTACAAACAGGGGGTAACTGTCGTCATAGTCTTGACGGGACTGATCACGCTGACAATTTATCATCTTGGCGGAGATTTGTATGTCCAGCCTGGGGAGTACAGCAATTTTCTTGCAGGCCGCAATACTTTAATGGGTGGCACCATTGCCGGGTTGTTGCTTGCCTATTTCAGATTGCGTGCTCATGCGCTTTCACCTGCCTTGCATGCATCACGGTTGCAAGCGCTACAAGCCCGCATTCGCCCCCATTTTTTGTTCAATACGATTAATGCCGTACTTGGAATTGTGCGTGCCAATCCCAAGCGTGCCGAGACTGCGCTGGAAGATATGTCGGATCTCTTTCGTATGGCGATGTCCTACAGCGGGGAGTTGGTTTCGGTGCAAAAGGAGGTGGAATTGGCGCGCCAGTATCTCGCTCTTGAGCAACTGCGCTTAGGGGAGCGCCTTAAGGTGAATTGGCATCTGGAGAAATTGCCGGAAGATGCCTTGTTGCCTCCGCTCATTTTGCAACCGTTACTGGAAAATGCGGTCTATCATGGCATTGAACCCCTTGCCGAGGGCGGGCTCATTGACATTCGATTGTATTGCACTGGCAATGAAATGCATCTGGAAATGTATAACCCGCGCGCAGAACAAGGCATACACCATGAGGGTAATAAAATGGCACTGACTAATATTCGCGAACGGTTGAACTTGCAGTTTGATATTGAAGCACGTTATACAGTTGAGTCAGGAAAGGAATTTTACCGCGTGCATATATTGCTCCCCTATGTAAAAGAGGCAAACCATGACCCACGTTGAGCTTCCCCTCACTATATTCGTGGTGGACGATGAACCGCCCGCCCGCAATCGTATCAAGGAGTTGCTGGGTGATTGTGGAGTGCAGCTGCCGGTAGAGGTCGTGGGTGAGGCGGGTAACGGATATGATGCGCTGGAGCAATTATCTGAAATTCATGCGGACATCGTACTGGTGGATATTCGTATGCCGCAGATGGATGGTATCGAATTAGCGCAGCATCTAAACAAATTACCCAACCCGCCCAAAATCGTTTTTACAACGGCTTACGATGACTATGCTCTCAAGGCGTTTGAGTTGCACGCGATAGATTATTTGCTAAAACCGATTCGTTTGGGACGCCTGTTTGATGCCCTCTCCCATGCGCGGAATGCCATACCCTTGCGCACCCAGGAATTGCAGGAGCTGACCCCAGAACCGCGCAAGAATCTTTCTATCCACGAACGGGGCAAGGTTCACCTGATTCCGATTCAGGACGTACTTTTCCTGCGTGCCGAATTGAAATACGTTACGGTGCGAACTGTAAATAATGAATATCTGATTGAAGAGTCTCTTACCGCATTGGAAAAGGAATTTGTTACCCGCTTTATTCGTATACATCGAAACTGTCTGATCTCAAAAGAGGCCATTGAAGGGTTTGAAAAAGTGGCGGAAGACAAAGACGGTGAGTCCCACTGGACGGCCAAACTCAAAGGGCTGGACGAGAGGTTGCCTATCAGCCGCCGGCAGCAGTTTATTGTGAAAGAGTTTAGCTAGTCGCCTTTACAACAAGCACTTCACCTGAAATTGACCCTCAAGGTTAAACGTACTTGACGCGGTTCACCCGGATGCACGGTGATTCCGGCGGGAACAAGTGGACTGCCGGGTGTTACCCGATAATCTTGTTGATAGGCAATATCGTAAATACGGGCGGTTGAACAAATTGAGCGCATCCAGCGAAAGGGCCGTTTTGTGCGATGTTACGCGACCAACACGAAGATTGGTTAGCAGCGCCGAGGGGGGTCTAAGTTATACCCGCGTAGCGGTCGCGCACGGCCTATGATCGATTTTGGTAGCCGCGCTCACGTATTATGTGATCGAATTTGCTGGCAAGGTTTTCGTCAAGTGAAATTGTAAAACGTTCCATGAATAATGACATCACTAAAAAAGAGCAGGTTAAGCGGTTGCTGAGCGATGCTGCGCATATTTCGCCAACCAGAAGCTTGCAGCTACAATGCCGACAACACATAATCCTATGAACAACTCACGACCATCTTGCCAAGCGGACAATTCGGGCACGAGCTGTCGGGACACTTCCAGTCCTGCCACGGTGAGGCTAAGCAGAGACACTGTTATTCCCATAATGCGCGAAGCAATGCGGGCGGTGGCATCCGCGCGCCGCAACAAATGCGAAATCCACAGTCCGTTTACGGCATCGGTTATGATCATTCCGATCATGAAACAAATGGCTGGGAACAGGGCGTAAATGAATCCACCATAATGTGCGGCAGCAACGGAGAATAGGGTTGCTTGAGAGAGCGTATCAAAAGATAGCGCGAAAAGTGCTCCTACCAGTGCAACCAAAACTGGGTTGCCCGCGTTTTTCAGTTTTCCCAGCCAACGTCCTTTGATGCCGGTCATCTGAACCATTTCGTGCGAGGGAGTGGAGAACACGGCATATAAATTGAGAACGCCCAATAGCAATAGAAAGGAGGCCGATATCCATGTGCCCGCCTCATCTAGCCAGGATGGTATGGATTGATGACCGAATAGCAAACTGGCAGTCACGGCCACGATACAAACCACGATGCCATGCCCAACAGAAAAAAGGAAACCGCACACTCTTGCCAGTCGCTTTCTTCCCGCTAACAGGTTAAAACGCGTCAATCCGTCGATCATCGCCAAATGATCGGCATCCATGCCATGTTTTAGCCCCAGAGAAAACGCCAAGGCTGTCAAGGGGTAAATACTACCGTGCAATAGTTCCATGTTAACCCCGTTATGAAGAACAATAAAATATTCTTAACAAGAAGCGTGCCACAAAATAATTACATAATTCCAATTTGTTTTGGGCCTTTTCAAAACTTAATTACTTGATTGAATACATAAAAATTATTATCAGCTGTTGAATTAAAGGCTTATGAAAAAATCGAACTTAAAAGTTAACCTTTAAAATATTCAAATTGGAAAGACACTTTCCACTTGTTGTTTTAAAAATTGGTTCGGGGCAACCTCAGCTGAAATTCCGCACCACCTTGTGGGAGGTTGCCAGCAGAAAGCCGACCGCCATGTCTTTCAACAATACCGTAACTGATTGAAAGCCCCAGTCCGGTGCCCTTGCCAACCGGTTTAGTGGTAAAAAATGGGTCGAACATTTTGTCCAACGCTTCGGCTGGAATGCCCGAACCGTTGTCCCGGAATAGCACGATGATTTCTCCCTCTTCTTCCCGGGTTAACACCTCCAGCAAAGGAGTAGCCAAATGATCGGTTGCATCGGCGGCATTTTGAATCAAATTAATTAAAACTTGCTGCATTTGTCCCGGTGACCCCATGACAGGTAAATCAGCAGGCAAATTTGCATTGACATGAAATTTGGCCGGTGTCGCACGGCTCACCCAGTGAATTGACCGTTCAATAATTTCGGAGAGATTGAATTTCACATTTTCGTTACGGTCGGTGGCAGAAAAACGCTTCAGGCCATCCACAATATCGCGGGTACGTTCTCCTCCTTCTATTGCGCCGTCCAGCAGAGGATTCAAATCTTTCAGAATATGGTCAATGCGCAATTCATCGCGCAATTTTGACAATGACTCATGGCTGGCTCCGGAATGCACCGCATCGAAATACTGCTTGATACGAGTGGTGTAGCGCAGCATGGCATGCACGTTGCCGAGAACAAAACTGATCGGGTTATTCAGTTCATGCGCAACTCCTGCAACCAGACGACCGAGTGAAGCCATTTTTTCAGATTGCAGCAATTGTTGCTGGGTACGTTTGAGCTCGTCATGTGCCTGACGCAGTGCATGGTAAGCGCGCCGCAATTCACCAACCGGTCTGCCGGTAATCACAGCCCCCAGATATTTTCCGACACCAGACAGCCGGGGCGTGAAGTTCAGGGCAACCGGAGTGGCAGCACCATCGCGGGTACGAAATTGGAGTTCAAGATCATGGGCGGCTTCAGTCGCCAATCGGGAGATAACCCGCTGAACCGCAATGCAGGAATCATTATCTGCGAACAGGGAAATAAATTTGGCGCCTTTAAGTTCGTCTTCACGTCTGCCAGTGAAATTAACGAGTGCCTGATTGACTTCTTCAATTAAACCGTGCCGGTCACATACCACCAGCAAATCAGACATTGAGGTCAATACACTGAAAATAAATTGTTGAGACTCTTCGAGAGCCTCATTTTTCTGTTCAAGTTCGACTTCATGTTGAAGCAATTCGTTGTACACCTGATCCATCTTGTGGACAACTTCAATCCAGGTTGACTCAGACATTGCCTCGGGCGGTGTTTCCGAGGTCAAGTAGTCAAAAGGAGAGGGTTCAGAATTGCTCATTATTTAATGCACTGTACAGACCATGCAAGGATCAAACGAGCGGACGATATGCTGTACTGCAACCGGTGCCCCATCATTATTGTCTTCAATCGGGACGCCCACTAAGGCATACTCCAACGCGCCGGGTTGTCCGGCAGAGTCGCGTGGCGAAAAATTCCAGGTGGTGGGTGCGATAATCTGGTAATTGGCTATTTTGCCCTGCCGAACATCCAGCCAGTGGCCTAAACTACCGCGAGCGGCTTCAACTAAACCGATTCCGCTCGCGTCCTCCAAGGGGGCTGCATTGTTACAGAAGGGTTCGCCGGGACGCAGACGCTTGACCCATTCTTCCATCGCCGGCACGACGCGGGCAATTTCCAGCAGACGTGCAATCACCCGTGCCGCCACATTGCCTCCGTACCGTGAAACCAAATCGATTATTAGAGGATGCTTCGCCATTAACTGCCGTGCCAAAGCGCCGGTCTCAACCACCAGTCCATTGAGCCTGGGTGCTTTGCACCATGAATAGGCTCCCGCTTTACCGGGCTGCGGCAAGGTGTAACCTGCTGCCGGGGCAAGTGCAGTTTCACCCTCCATCCAACTGTGGGATACATCTTCGCGTATGGCTGAAATATCCAATTTCTGAATTCGGCCTTTTTCCCACAAACCTGATGGAAACAGTGAGTTTTCACCCTCATGATAAGCGCCATAACTCATGAACCGGTCAGTTGCCTGTCCCAGCTTATGCAAATTGAGGTCATAGGCAATTTCGAGAAAACGGGGTAAATCGGCCTTCGATTTGCGTGATTCCATCCATGCCAGCAAGGCAGATTCCGAATTCAGATTGGAAACATTTTCGAGCTTGTCTCCAAACAACGTCCGTTCCAGAAATAATCTGAATTCGGTCAGCAAGATGGATAGTCTGATTTGTTCAGCAAGTTCAATCGATCGTGAAGAGCCGCCCGGTTGCAATGACAAAGTATGCGGCCATTTCCCGGCGAGATAACCCATCAGGTGCATGAATTTTGCACGTGCAGGTAATACCTCGGCAGTGGCGGAGCCGCGTACCGATTTAAATCGAGCCTGTGCACCACCAAACCAGCTTCGATCCCGGTAAAAATCGCGTGCAAAATCAGGCATGAAAAACAGGAAAAAATGGCTTAAGTGATCTGCCAGATTTTCAGCGGCAAGGGTGAGATTGGCTGCAAGGCGACCATTATCAGGCGATTTCAAACCCATCGCATCGGCGAGTGCCTGCGCAGACGCAGCGGACTGTGCTACCGAACAAATTCCACAAATACGCGGCACATAAACCAGCGCATCAAGCGGGGATTTATCTCTGAGAATTTGCTCGAAGCCACGATACATAGGTGAATTGACATAGGCTGCCTGAACTTGTTTATCGGCAACCTCCAGGGTTACTTCAAGATCACCTTCTACCCGATTGAAAGGGCCAACCACTAAACGCGTCATTTTTGGCGGGCCTTCTTCACGGCAGGAACGACCACTTGATGATCGGCTACGGCATTTTCCTTAACACGTTTGGGCGTGGCCGATTTGGACAGTGAGGCTAGTACCACGAACCAGGCTTTTGGCATGTCAATGGGTAACCCGATGGGGATTCCACCCAGTTTGGGTGTTTCCGTGAACGAATGTCCCGGATCCTCAAAGCCGGGCTCGGTGCAGGCGATGCAGGCATAGCCGCCCCGAACACAGGAGCCCTCACCATTCCACAAACGCGTGTTACAGTCGGCATGAGCCTGCGTCCCTTTGCAACCCAGATTTTCCATCAGACAGCCCAAGTCGGACGGCTTGTGTGCACTGGCTTTGAATTCATAAAATTCGTTGCGTGTACATCCGTGGTGCACCAGATGGTCAGCGTACATGCGGGGGCGCTGAACCGCGTCCAGGCTCTGGCCATTCAACAAGCCGGTGGCAAGTGCGGCAAGTGTTTCAATAATCCAGTTTGGATGGGTGGGGCAGCCGGCAATATTGATCACCGGTAACCCGCTACTGTCGCGGAATTCGCGTCCGAGCAGGCCGCCGTGCACATCGCCCTCGAATTGCAAGCCGCATGCATCTGCCGGATTACAGCCGGCTGAGGTGATTCCACCAAAGGCGGCACAACTTCCAACAGCAACGGTATGTCGAGCGATTCGCGCCAGTTTCTCGATCATTGCCATCATCGGGTCACCTCCGTTCGTCAGATGAAAACCTCCGCTACCATGGGGACCGCGCAATACCGCGCCTTCAAGACAGAGAATATCCAGCCTTGTTGCGCCACTCACGCACTCATCAATAATGCGGCGCGCTTCTTGCGCACTTTCTTCAGACAAAGAGGGATGCCATAGCAAATGGATACCGAAACTATCGAGGGTATCAAACAGATTGCTACACTCTGCATTGAGCAAAGACAGCGTACAGCCGCCGCACCCTCCGGACTGTAGCCAAAGTAAGTTGAGAGGTTCCCGATGGATGACGTTATTCAGTTTTCTTCTCCAGTCCATAACGTGACAATTTGCTGCGCAACCCCACGCGAGACAATCCCAACTCAGCTGATGCGCGAGTCTTGTTCCAGCGAAGGCGTATGAGAGTTTCGCGTAACACACGTGCCTCCAGCGTTTCCATGCGTTCCTTCAGACTGCCGTTGATTCCGGACAGTACGTGCATATCGGTCGCTTCTTCCTCCGGCGCGGCACGCAATACCCGCGAAGAAAATAAATGTGCGCCGATATGAGGTGTCTCGCTCAACATCAAAGCACGCAAGATCTCGTTTTGCAACTCGCGCACATTGCCGGGCCAGTGGTAACGTGTCAGACAATCCAGCGACTCGGGAGAAAATCCTGCCACATCCTTACCCATACTCTCTGCGGAAGCATTGAGCAAATCGAACGCGATCAGCGGAATATCCATTTTGCGCTCACGCAGCGGAGGAACTGGCAAGACAAACTGGGTCAGGCGATAGTATAAATCGGCGCGAAAACGTCCACGCTGCACCTCTTCCTCAAGATCGCGATTGGTCGCTGAAAGTACGCGCACATCCACCTTGCGCGAACGCGAGCTACCCACCGGGCGAATCTCACCCTCTTGTAAAACACGAAGCAGTTTGACCTGAAAAGCAGGTGAAGTATCACCGATCTCATCGAGGAAAATTGTGCCGCCATCGGCTTGTTCAAACAAACCGATGCGGTCTTCAAAAGCTCCGGTAAAACTTCCGCGTTTGTGGCCGAACAGTTCCGATTCCAGCAACTGATCGGACATCGCTCCGCAGTTTTCAATCACGAAGGCTCGCCCCGAACGCGGGCTGGAATAATGAATAGCTCGGCCAAGCAGTTCCTTGCCGGTGCCCGATTCCCCCGAGATATGCACCGCAATATCACACCCCGCGACACGCGATGCCATATCAACTACCGTGTTTAACGGGCTGGCTGCAGCGCGGGTAATGCGTGAAAATTCATAATAATCGCGCAGCTTTTCTTTCTTCGAGTCAGCCCGTTGACGCAAGACCGGTTCGGCAGTGCGCAATTCCAGATTCATGTTCTGGGTTTGTTGTTGCAGATCGTATAACTGTGCCGCAGCACGAACCGTCAACAGCAGCGATTCCGGATGCCATGGCTTCATGACGTACTGATAGATGCCGGCCTCATTGACTCCCGCGATGATGTCCTGCGTCTCGGTGTAACCTGAAATAATGATTCGCACCGCATCCGGCCAACGTTCGCGAACCTGTTTCAGGAACTCGACCCCCGTCATTTCAGGCATACGCTGATCGCATAAAATTACCTGCACGGATTCGCGTTCCATTATCTCGTGCCCCTCTTTTGCGCTGGAGGCAGTGTATACAACAAAATCCTCTTCAAGGGTGCGGCGCAAGGCCTCCTGCGAGCGCACCTCATCGTCGATCACCAAAATGCCGGGTAGTATTGCCATTTATGTTCCTTAACAAATTCTTGGTAACTGTTCACCCGCCAACCAGTCCACCACGCGGCGACCACCCAGCTTGGTGGTCATCTGCACAAATCCGTGGTTGTCTTCCCGTACTTCACCGATAATCGACGCTTCGCGGGCCAGTGGATGCTCATGCATCACTGCCAGCAAACCTTGCGCATCTTCCGGCGCGCAAATCGCGATCAGCTTGCCTTCATTGGCCACATACAACGGGTCCAACCCCAGAAACTCGCAGGCCGCTTCGACCGGCTGATTCACCGCAATGGCGGATTCATGCAGCATCATGCCCACACCGGATTGTTTGGCGATTTCGTTGAGCGTCGTGGCTAACCCGCCGCGCGTCGGATCGCGCAACACGCGTAATTTTGCACCGCTATCCAGCATGGCGGCAATCAGTCCATGCAATGCGGCCGTATCCGAAACGATGGGCGCAGAAAATGTCAGCCCTTCACGCTGCGAAAGAATCGCCATGCCGTGATCGCCTATCGTCCCCGACAGCAAAATCTGGTCGCCCGGTTGTGCGAGGTCGCCTGATAGAGTGATATCTTCCCGCGCGATGCCTATACCCGTTGTGGTGATGAAAACGCCATCCCCTTTGCCGCGCTCCACCACTTTGGTATCTCCGGTGACAATGGGCACACCGGTTTCGCGCGAGGCCTTTGCCATGGATTCAACAATGCGCTTCAAATCGGCCAGCGGATAGCCTTCTTCGAGAATGAAAGAGGCCGCCAGGTAGAGCGGTTTGGCTCCCATCACCGCAACATCGTTGATCGTGCCATGCACTGACAAACAGCCAATATCTCCACCCGCGAAGAACAAGGGAGAAACCACATGACTGTCTGTCGCGACGACTAATCGACCATTGGCTGAAGGCAGCAATGCACCATCGTTTCCCTGTGCCAGATATTCGTTATTAAACGCGGCCGCGAATAACTCAGAAATAAGTTGAGCCATGGCACGCCCACCTGAGCCGTGCGACATATCCACCCGTCCATTTTTTAGATCGAGTGGGCGTGCGTAGTTGGGCTTGACTGGGCTCATGATTTTTTATCCCTTCTCCCGTGGACGGGACTGCGGGAGGGTCGCTGCGAAGCAGCGGGGAGCCCACCGACGTACCTCTTGCGGGTGTAAGGGTAGGGATGAGGGCCTACGTATACCTGAAAAATATATTCCATTAAACGACCCTCACCCCAACCCCTCTCCCGCCTGGGGGCGAGGGACTTTTTCAGTTGAATTGGTTTCAACAACTGTTCGATAAATCACTTCCATCACAGCCTCCGTTTCCACCAGCATCTGATTATTCCAAAAACGTAACACACAAATTCCTTGTGATTGCAACCAGTCATCACGGCGTCTGTCATAAACAGTTGCTTCACTGTGTTGTCCTCCATCAAGCTCTATACCCAATTTTTTCTCAACGCAATAATAGTCAAGAATATATCGCCCCACGGGACGTTGCCGTCTGAACTTTGCCCCCGCAATACGTCGATTGCGCAACAGATACCAAAGTAATGCTTCAGCATCGGTCATTCGGCCACGCATTTCTCTGGCCCAGGCTCGAATGTCATCAGGCAGCTTTGCGGGATGATGCGGTACGTAATTATCCTCCACGCTGATTTACTCCCTTCCCCCGCAGGCGGGGGAAGGGCTGGGGATGAGGGATTGAGCGTACCTGAAAAAATATTTCATAGAACGCCCCTCACCCCTAGCCGGCTTCGCCCCCCTCGCTTCGCTCTCCCCGCTTGCGGGAGAGGGGAACGAAATCGACCATAGCTATAATGTGCGGCACAGGCTCCTTCAGACGAAACCATGCAGGAACCCACCGGATTTTCCGGAGTGCATACCGTGCCGAAGATCTTGCATTCCTGCGGGCGTTTTTGACCGCGCAGGATGGCCGCGCATTCGCAGGCCTTGTTGTCCGGCACGGCCACATAATCGACCTTGAATTTTAGCTCCGCATCAAATGCTGCATACTCAGGACGCAGCTTTAACGCACTGTTGGGTACACTGCCCAAACCGCGCCATTCGAATACATCGCGCACCTCGAATATTTCTGCTACCAGCGCCTGCGCCTTGAGATTGCCTTCACGCGTCACGGCACGGGTAAATTCATTTTCGACCTCAGCCCGACCGTCATTTACCTGACGCACCAGCATGAGGATGGCCTGCATCACATCAAGAGGCTCAAAACCAGCGATGACCACCGGCTTGCCGTAATCATCCGCAAAAGGCTCATACGGCTTGCTGCCGATCACGGTGGAAACATGCGCGGGGCCGACGAAACCATCCAATTGCACACCACCTTCCGCAGCAAGAATGGCATGCATTGCAGCAGGCGTTAATACATGGTCACACAGAATGCTGAAATTTTTAATCCCTTCGGCAGCAGCCTGTTTGACTGCCACGGCAGTGGGGGGCGTGGTGGTTTCGAAACCGATCGCGAGAAATACGACTTCTCGATCCGGATTCTCACGTGCAATTTTCAACGCGTCCTGAGTCGAATAAATCATCCGCACATCCGCACCGTTTGCCTTGGCACGCATCAGCGACAGGTTATCTGAAGCCGGTACGCGTAGCGTGTCGGCGTAGGTACACAAGATCACGCCCTGTTCGCGCGCCAGCCGGATAGCCTGATCCACGCGACCAATGGGGAGCACACACACCGGACAGCCGGGGCCGTGAATCATGCGCACATTGGCAGGCAATAAATCGGTGAGTCCATAGCGGGAAATTGCATGGGTATGTCCGCCGCAGAATTCCATCAGGCGATAAGTGTGCCGCGAAGCAGCCTCGCGCCCAATGTTGGAAGCGATATTTTTTGCCAACTCACCATCGCGAAATTCATCGACGTATTTCATGGAACAATCTCGCTTAGTTCGGCTCGAAACTCATCCAGAACACCCATCTCGGCAAACATTTTCAGGGTGAGTTCAGCCTCTTCCTGATCCAGTTTTTGAAGAGCATAGCCGACATGCACGATCACGTAATCGCCGACGATAGCGTCATCGACTAGTGCCAGTGAAATTTCTTTGCGCACACCACCAAGATTGACGATTGCGTTGCCTGGAGTGGTTAGTTCTTCGATGCGGGCGGGTATGGCGAGACACATAATTCAAACTCCTTGATTGATGCTTTGCAGGGCAATACTAGCCTGCCCGAGCGAGATTCCGCCGTCATTGGGCGGTAATTGATGAGCGGTCAGTACATGCAAGCCCTGCATGGACAATCCCTCAGTCAATGCTTGCGACAACAGGTTATTCAGGAAGCAGCCGCCACCTAGTGCGACATGGTTTATCTTGCTTTGTGCCGCAGCACGAAGCACCCATTCGCTTACTCCTGCCGCAAGGGTCGCATGAAATAACGCTGCACCGTAAGCAGCCTCATTGCAGTCGGCCAATGCAGCGAGTAGTGAACGAAAATCTAATATTCCTTCATTGGTGATTGTGTAAGCATCCTCGAATGGCGCGACTTCACCATATAGTTCTGCCAACCCTTCCAGCAGCATCGCCGCCTGCCCTTCGTAGTCTTGTATTTCTTTCACACCCAACAATCCGGCAGCCGCATCGAACCAACGTCCCATGCTGCTGGTTGCGACGCAATTCAACTGGCGTTGCAACATGCAGGCAACGGTTTCTGCTCCCGCTTGCAATGGAAAGCGTTGAGCAATTTCATCGGCACGATTCATGTCAAACAACACCGATGCAGCCATGCGCCAGGGTTCGCGCGCGGCACGGTCGCCACCGGGCATGACTAACGGTGCCAGATGGCCGAGACGTTGGAAACTTGTGTCCTCTACCAGCAACAGTTCCCCGCCCCAAGGGCTGCCATCCGTACCCAGCCCCACACCATCGAAAGCTAGCCCGAGCACCGGTTCGGTAACTTGATGTTCGGCGCAGATGGCTGCGATGTGTGCGTGGTGATGCTGTACCGCGAAGACAGGCAGACTGCGCTGCGCGGCATACGTTTGCGCGAATTGTGTGCTGTAAAAATCCGGGTGCAGGTCATGCGCCACAGCTTGCGGCTGCACATCCAGGATATGACACAGATGCTCAACCGTCTCTTCCAGCATTTGCCGCGCACCGGCATGATCGAGGTCGCCGATGTGCTGCGAAACGAAGGCTTCGTTACCTCTTGTCAGGCAAACAGTATTTTTCAGCCACGCCCCGCAGGCCAATATTGACGGACCTGAATAGGGCATCACAATACGACGGGGAGTGTAGCCGCGTGCACGGCGGATAAAAGTGGCAGCGTTCCGGTGCCATTTCAATACGCTGTCATCGCAACGATGCAAAATATCACGATCATGAGAAAGGAAGGCGTCAGCCAAACCGGAAAGCGACTGGCGCGCTTCGGCATCGTCTTTCACCAGCGGCTCGCCACCGGGATTGGCGCTGGTCATGACCAAGGCCAAGGTGTTGGTTTGATGCAACCAGTCCATGCCTTCCGGTTTGCCCAGAAGTTCATGGAACAGCAAATAATGCAGCGGCGTGTAGGGCAGCATCAGGCCAATACTGGACAAGCCGGGGGTAACGCCGAGCAATTCTACATCACAAGTTGCGGATTTGTGCATCAAGACAATGGGACGTTCGCTGACTTCGAGTAAGGTTGCTTCATGTTCGGGAAAGTGTGCATAGTGGCCTGCCGAATGCTTATTCAGCACCATCACCGCGAACGGCTTTTCCTCGCGCTGTTTACCGCTACGCAATTTTGCCACGGAGGCAGCGTTGCGCGCATCGCACACTAGGTGGAATCCGCCGACACCCTTGATAGCAACGATCTGCCCGGAACGAATTCGTTCAGCGGTTGCTGCAATGGGATCATCAGCTATTACCGGTTGCCAGTGCGTATCGTACAACTGCAAGTGCGGCCCGCAAACCGGACAAGCATTGGGTTGCGCGTGAAAACGGCGTGTGCTGGGGGTGTCGTATTCATTTTGACAAGCCGGGCATTGTGTAAACTTTGCCATGCTGGTGTTGGCACGGTCATAGGGCAGACGCGCGGTGAGCGTGTAGCGCGGGCCGCAGTGGATGCAGTTGATGAAGGGGTGGCGGTAACGACGGTCGGCGGGGTCAAACAATTCGGCCAGACAGTCGGGACAAATCGCCATGTCCGGCGCGATGCCGGTTTGGGTTTTTCCCACCTTGCTTGCCGCAATGCTGAAACCTTGTAAGCCACGAGTTGAGAGAGCAAAGTCGTGCGTGATTTTTTCCACGCGCGCCATCACCGGTGGCTCGCTTTGCAGACGTTCGATCAGCTGCAAAATCTGCGGCTGTTCACCTTCGACAGCGATTTCCACACCCTCGCTGTCATTGCGCACCCAGCCCGCCAATCCCAACTCGTGGGCGAGCCGAAAGACGAAGGGGCGAAAGCCTACACCTTGGACTTGGCCGAAAACTCTGATTTGCGCGTGGATCAAACTCATTCCCTCTCCAGCAGGCGGGAGAGGGGTAGGGTGAGGGTCGTAGCATTGGCTCGAATTATGTTGCATCGCAAAACCCTCATCCCCAGCCCTTCCCCCGCCTGCGGGGGAAGGGAGCGAGGTGTTCATCAAAATTTTTCATTTGGCAGTTGCAACTGCTTTCCGACAACCTGCCCTGATCCATTCCAGCCATTCATCCATTCCCTCGCCGCTGGTGGCGGAAATGCGGATCACTTGGATGTTTGGATTCACGCGGCGTGCATTTTCTACTGCCAGTTCGGCATCGAAAGTGAGGTAGGGCAATAGGTCACATTTGTTCAGCAGCATCAAATCCGAGGCGCGGAACATGTCGGGATATTTGAGCGGTTTGTCCTCTCCCTCGGTTACGGAAAGAATCGCCACTTTGTGCGCTTCTCCCAGATCAAAACTCGCCGGGCAAACCAGATTGCCTACGTTCTCGATCATCAGCAGACTATTGTCTTGCAACCCGAGTTGCTGCATGCCTTGTCCTACCATGTAGGCATCCAGATGACATCCCTTGCCGGTGTTGATTTGCAAAGCAGGAGCACCGGTAGCGCGGATGCGTGCGGCATCGTTGTCGGTCTGTTGGTCACCTTCGATCACGGCGAGCGGCAGACTGCCGTTCAATGCGCTGATGCTTTTTACCAACAGCGTGGTTTTTCCGGAGCCGGGACTGGATACCAGATTGAGCGCGAAGATACCGTGTTTGGAAAGATAGATACGGTTTTCTTCGGCGTAGCTATCGTTCTTGGAAAGAATATCGCGCTCGATTTTTACCATGCGCGCCTGACTTAAGCCGGGAGCATGTGCACCTGCCGGGCCAGCACCAAAATCTAAATTGTCACGTGTATGAACATGTTCGTGGGAATGGGATGGTTCGTTGCCAGCTGAAAGCGCGCGATATTGTACGGGTCCGGCAGCTTTGCTTCGCTGCTTGAGTACATGTCCTCCAATGAGTGTTTGGCCCGATCCACATCCGCATGTCGTACACATTATTGCCTCCTATTCAACTTCCAGTTCCTTAACGAGCATTTCATTGCCGCCCGTCACTTGTATCTGGTAACTGCCACATACCGGACAAGCTTCATACAGGGCGGTGACCGGTACATTGCCTTCGCATTTCATGCACCAGCCCAGCCCCGGTGTGTCGATAATTTCAAGGCGTGCGCCTTCTGCAATGCTGCCGTGTGTGACTGCATCGAAGCAGAAGCGTAAAGCCTCTTTTTCTACTGCGGCCAACTGGCCGATTTCCAGCCACACGGCTTTGACTCTGGTGCAGCCATCGGCGCGCACTGCATCTTCAACCAACTGTACGATGCCTTCGGCTAACGACATTTCATGCATGAATAACCTCGATCTCGTACTCCACGCAAGGGTCAAGCGATAATACAAAAAATTTGACGGTTTCCATTAAACTCACCACATCACTTTCCTTCAAACCTGTCAGGCCACTTGTCAGAGGGCCATTGGGATGAAAATTCCATTCTGTTGGCGCAATGGTCAGGTAGTCCACAATCTGCTCCGCTTGAATGTTCACATAATGTAGAAGCGTACCGCGTGCGGTTCTTACAACAGACCATCCGGACCCGCCTGATGCAGAAATACCCTGCGCACGTCCGCTTATATTTTCCCTCACCAATGCTTCGGCGCTATTCAGCAAATCGGCAAGTCTGGCAATGACTCTCGCCAGTAACCTTGCCGGACGCTTGTGCAACACATCCTGCAGCAACGGTGTATGTTGATTATGCGCCAGCATTCCCGTTTCCATCGGCTTTTCATCATGCTGCGGTAAGGCAGCAAATTCAGGGGCGGGATGGCTCCCAAACATCTTTAGCACCTCGGGTGCAGCCCATGTTGGCATCAAAGCGCATGTTGCGGGTTGATCAATAAAATCCAGTTTGCTTTCTTTAAGATCAATTGCCGCCAGAACCGGTGCCAACAAGCCCTGACCGGCATTCATCCACTCCCCTAATTTTGCATAGGAATCAAGCTGTTTCCAATGCTCTTTCCCGGTTCCTAACAAGCTGTGACACAAATCAACAAGCAAGCTTTCTGCATCACCCTGACCGGCTGAAATTTCATTCAATGCGCCGTGCCATTTGATAAATTCCTGCTGTGCGGGTGGTATGCCCAGCAGATTAGGCCAGTCCAGCAGCAGGCGCCATAAGTGTTCCTGCATCGCTTCGCAGATCACACCGCGCTCAAATATCTTGTTTGGCTGCCATTCAAAGTCATGTGCTGCGGAAACCGCCGCAATCGCTGCGGCGTGTTGGGCTTTACCGCAGACACTGTACAACAAAGGCACCATCTTCACGGCCTGATCAGGCAGGCGTCCTTCCAGGAGTCGGTAAGCCTGCGGGCGCGATGATTTTACCTCTACACCCTGCACGGCTTGTCCGTCCCAAATAATGCGCAGATGGAGCTTGCCCGTATCGGGCATCTCACCCTCCCATTAAGGGCATGCGCAAGAAATCGCGCCGCGACATGGTTTGTCGGCTGATAGCTTCGCCCTTGAGTCGAGCATCATCAATCTTTGTTGCCAGTTCATCATTTTGCGCGTTCTCGATAAACAAGTTAACGAGAATTTCTTGCGCAACTGCTACAGCTTCTTCATGCGTTGCAAACTCGGTTACCGGTGAGATCAATGAGCAAATATGACAGGTGCCGATTGCGGGTTCATTAAGCCCCATGAACTCATACGCGCCAGACGGAAAATTCCAGACCTGTTTCTGATCCAGAGCCAATGGAGTGAGCAGTGCATCTTGTCCCGGCAGGATCACCAGATTAATCATCCATGGTGTGACTAGCACTCCCAGCCAGCGGTCTTCCCATAATTGAAAGCCAACTGCTTCGACTCGTAAGGCCGGATTTAAAATGGGCACATCGGCCATACGCGTCCGGGCAATTTCGCTGAATGCGGCAACCATCTTTTGTACAACTTGTGTCATTCACTCAACACCATGAATTTGTTCTTCGGCGCATCACAATTAGGGCAGCGCCATTGCGACGGCAAGGCAGAAAATGGAGTGCAGCATGGGATCTGTGCATGGGCATCGCCTTCAACCGGATCATATACCCACCAGCAGATTCCGCATTCCAGCCGGGCAGCGGTATCTATTTTGCTATTGTCACCCAGATAAGAACCTTCAAACATGAGAGGCTTCCATTATTGTTCACGCATCACGGCGAGCCATTCGCTCAGTCGCTCGGCACTATCCTGATAATCTTCATCTGCGGCCAATGCCACTTCAGGCACCTCAACCACTTCAATGGTGTTGAGGATAATACTGTCCATGCTGTTGAAGTACTGCACCCACCAAACATTAGGCAGCCGTGTGCTGGTGATGCGGCAATTGCCATAACCGCGCGACAGAATACTCACCGTTCCGGTTCCGAAGGCATCGTGCAGGTATTCCAAATCTTCCGGAGACATGGGCAACAGCGAAAGATTCAGCACATGCGCGGGTTGCCCCGGTTGATGTTTGCTCGACCGTTCCAGCAATTCGTTAAGAATGGCAGGCGCATTCATGATGCCTGGTCGTAACGGCGGTGCGCTTACCTTTCCGGTTGCACCCGACAGGGCGGATTGTTTTACTTCCGGTGGAATGGCGCAGGCATGAAGCACATCGCGCAGCATCACGCCCTGTTCGGAAATTTCCTGCACACGCCAGACCCCGGCAAACACGGTTTCCTGAATGTGTAAATTGCTCGGCTCACGCACCAGTACACTTACTTCGCCGTGTCCCAGTGACTGGTTGATCAAATCCACTACTTTTCCGGGCAGCCCAAGCAGTTCGATACTCACATTGGTTCCGGTTTGCATCGAGGTGCGCAGATTGTCAATTACCGCGCAAGCTGCTTCTAGAATCTCCGGCTCTGTTTCCAGATTGTAAACAGGCAAAGAAAACGTTTCCATTTCGTGCGGAAGCGGCAAATAATCCACTTCCTCTGCTTCGGGTTGAGAACCGACGCCGAAGGCAACGACCGGAATAGGGAAGTCTCTCATTGTGGTATTCCTGATTAATGACAACTGGAAGGTGAAACGACGGATACTGCAATACCAATGGGGGGGCGGGTGGCTGGTTTTTCCAGCATCGTTCGGCATTCGGTTACGAATTCAGACCAATCCCGGATACCTTCGATAGCACCAACATAACCGCCATCGCGTAGAAACAAGAGCGCTGGCAAACGGCTTAGTCCAAAGCGCGTCTGGATTAATTTGGAACTGTCGGGCCGCAATACGGCGGCACGCAAACTCACCCCGGTTGCGGCGAGCAATTCGGGGAAGATCACCGCCAAATCCCAACTTTCAGGGGCGGTATCCGGTTCATCCGTCAGCAACGCTACCGCATTGCCGGGCCCTTCCATAAAAGGTTGAAATTCGTCCTGCTCAAGTTCGGTTATGGCGTGCTTGGTTACCAGTTTATCCAGCAGGGCACCGAAATTATTACTCATGGCGGAACGAGGTGGTTTCCAGGTGATCGATGCAGTCATACTTATTCCTTCTGTGCGAGCTGGGAGCGTAAAAAATCGGGTAATTGAGGTTCTCTGCCAATCAGATCGGCAAAACAATCGTCTAAATTGCTTTGTCCGGATGCGACGCGTTCAAGAGCATCCAGTGCGGAGTTGATCATGGCGGCGCGCTCGGCATCAATGCTTTCGCGCGCGCTATCCAGAAAGGTCAATACCCAATCTCCAGGGTTGACGTGACCGACCAGCATCGTGTTGATACGCTTGCGGCCATTGCGGCCATCGCACCATGCGAACAAATCTTCGGACTCGGTCACTAGCATTGGGATACCGATGCACATGGGTTAGCTTTCCGAAAAGCCGGCAAGAAATCGTTCATCGCCAAAACGGCAAGCCAGTTCAGCAGAAGGGCGGCCTGCTTCATAACTTTCCATGTCCAGCACATTGCCGTTAAGACACCTGCTTGCGATCGGCGTCGTGCGCGGGGAATACGGGATATGCCACCGTGTTGCCCATTCAAGCGCGGCATTCAGCGCACGGGGAATTTGCGCCTTGACCGAGTCGCGCAGACTACCGCCAAAATCTTCGAGTTGTTCCGGCTGCACTCCGATCAGCACCATGGACTCGGGTAGCTTGTCTCCCAGCGAAGCGCACGCGATGACTTCCTGGAAACCGGTTTGGTGCAGACTCATTTTCTTGATGCCCATAAAGCGCGGCACTTCGTCGTTTTCCGCGATGACCATTTCACCCGGCTTCAAACCATAATCTACTGCGTCGAAGACGATCAAACGGCGGGCATCCTCAAGGTAAGGCAGCAAATATAAGCCCTGTGTTCCCCCGTCCATCAGAGTCACGTCATCACCAAACTGGTAAGCGGCGTTCATTGCCTCGACGCAGCGCACACCAAAACCTTCGTCTGCCCAAAGGATATTGCCTATGCCCAAAATCAGAAGTTGAGTATTTTTCATTTCAAGCCCGTCGTAGTGCTGTTCATGCAATACAGCACGTGTCGTGCCAGTGTGGCAGAAATATTACATTCCTTAAAATTCAGTGAATTAGGGTGCCAGCTCTGTTATGAATGCAATGCTTGCGAAATATTATATTTCGGAATAGTTGAATAGTGGAATGAATATAACCAGTAAAGTTGTAAGTTTTTGTGTCTGCCGAATACCATAAGTGCAATATGGTATTCTACGTGATAACCAGTTATCCAGTTTCCAGTTGTAAAATCCAGGGGATTGTTATCATCTGACGTATATCAGAAAAATTTGCGAATATTTGAAATGAACCCAGAACACCTGAACTTGCTGGTTACCCGTGAGATGCCCTACGGAAAATACAAAGGCTGGTTGATCGCCGACTTGCCCGGGCGCTATCTCAACTGGTTTGCGCGCAAAGGTTTTCCACCCGGTGAGATTGGTTTGCTGCTAATGTTGATGCAAGAATTGGACCATAACGGTTTTTCGTCACTGCTTGATCCACTGCGAAAGCGCTAAGCTGCTACTTACTAAAGTAAAGACTAAAGCGCGGGCAATTGCCCGCGCTTTAGTCTTCTAATCGATAGTGGCGATTAAAGACTTACAACATTACCACCGCCCTATTCTCTGAATGAGCGGTAACCGCTGATGATGGCGCTGACCATGGTTTGGGGGGACATAATATCTTCCCGTATTGCGGCATAAACGTGCAGCATAATAAACCACACCATACCCCATGCCATCATATGATGCCAAGTGTGCACATCCTGACTCTGTCCGAACAGGGGAATAACCCAGCTGGTGAACACGGCATGCGCCCAATGCCCTTCCTGCGCGCCTTCACCATACAGTGCGAATCCGGTCACAATCATGAACAAGCCGCCTAACGTGATTGCCAGGAACATGAACAATAACGCAAGCGGGTTATGCCCAACGTATTTTCGGGGTTTTTTAACCAGGAATAAATACCAGCGAAACTCTTGTAACATGCCTGCCCACCAGTCTTTTGAAGTGACCGGAGGGAACACGAACAATTGTCTCGCATTGCTATTACCCACCACAGCCCAGTAGGCTCGGGCAACATAACCGATAGCAAAGACATAGCCTGCGGTAAAGTGGGTGAAGCGAATATACCCCATCAAGAAATGGTCACTGGCTTCGCCACTGGTACTGGGCAACGGGCTGCCAATAAAGTAACCCGTTACAGCGAGAATGACGACACATAGAGCACTTACCCAGTGCCACAATCTTACCGGAGCCTCATACACGTACACGGTGGTGCCGGCAGCAGTTTCATCTAGTGCAGCTTCTGTTTCGACAGACATGGCAATCTCCTTTCTGTGCGAGTTAGCGTACCGTAACTTTGCTGAGTTCTTGCCCATTGGGTGACATGACATGTGTGGAACACGCCAGACACGGATCGAAACTATGCAACGTACGCAAGATTTCCAGCGGCTGATCGGCTTTGGCCAATGGAGTATCCATCAGCGAGGCTTCAAATGCACCAATTTGGCCTTTGGGGTCGCGCGGGCTGCCATTCCATGTAGTCGGCACCACACACTGGTAATTTTCGATCTTGGTATCCTTGATTTTGACCCAGTGCCCGAGCGAACCACGAGGAGCCTCAGTGAAGCCAACTCCCTTTGCCTCCTTCGGCCATTTTGAAGGTTCCCATTTTTCGACGTTGGCCGTTGAGGAATCGCCTGCTTTGAGGTTGGCTACCAATTTGTCGAATTGCTCGGATTGCAACTGTGCGCAGTAAAGTGTTTCGATTCCGCGTGCGGCAGTTCGTCCCAAAGTGGAGAACAATGCCGTGACCGGGACATCTAGCTTATGCAGCACGCTGTCGATGGTTTCCTTGATAAATGGATATTGCTTGGGTTGCACATAGCCAAGAACCATGCGTGACAGACACCCAACTTCCATGGCATTACCCTTCCAGCGGGGAGCCTTGATCCAGGAATATTTACCGCTTTCGTCCAGATTTTCAATCTTGGTGCGGGTGCCTTTGAAATTAGGGCCTTCCGGATGATAGTTGGGTTCGGTTACACCATCCCAAGGATGCAGGCCTTTGGTTTCATCCTGATATTTGTACCAGGAGTGGCTGACGAATTCTTGAATTTCATCCGGATTTCTGAGGTCAATCTCGTTCACCTTGCTCAGGTCTCCATTAATGATTGCGCCGCGTGGCAATAGCAGATTGGGGGCAGTGTAATCGTTCGCCTTGTTCGGGATGTCGCCATAGGACATGATATTTTTGGAAGATAACCCGCCACCGTATAACCAGCCCTTATAGAAGGATGCGATAGCCAACAAATCCGGAATATAAACTTTTTCAACGAATTCGCGGGAACGATCGATGATGTCTTTGACATAATTCAGGCGCTCCATATTAATCGCGCCCACCGCTCCGGTATCGTTGATATTAATCGCGCACGGAACACCACCCACCAGCCAGTTTGGGTGAGGATTCTTGCCGCCAAAAATAGTATGTATTTTGACAATTTCCTTTTGGAAATCCAAAGCTTCCAGATAATGGGTGACGGCCATCAGATTGGCTTCTGGGGGAAGCTTATAGGCTGGGCTGCCCCAATAGCCATTTGTGAACGGGCCGAGTTGACCCGACTCGACAAACTTCTTCAAGCGATTCTGCACATCACGGAAATAGCCGGGAGAAGATAACGGCCAATCAGAAATGCTTTGTGCCAATTCGGAGGTTTTCTTGGGGTCGGCTTTCAATGCCGAAACCACATCCACCCAATCCAGCGCATGCAAGTGATAGAAATGCACCAGATGATCATGCACATACAGATTCAACTGCATCAGGTTACGAATGGTATTTGCGTTCTCCGGTATTTGAATCGCCAGTGCATCTTCCACAGCTCGCACTGAAGTTAAAGCATGTGTCCCTGTACAAACGCCACAAATACGCTCGGTAAAGGCCCAGGCGTCGCGCGGATCGCGACCTTTCAGAATCACTTCCAGACCGCGCCACATGGTGCCGGTGGAAACAGCGTTGCGGATTACGTTGTTGCTGTCGAGATTGACTTCGACGCGCAGGTGGCCTTCGATGCGGCAAACCGGATCAACCACCACGCGTTTGCCACTGTTGTCGAGCTTGAAGCCCTGTGTTTCGTATGCTGACATGATTACTTGCCTCCCTTGCTCTGATCATTCGGGTTAACGCGTGCACGGCTTAACGCGCTGACTGCGGCGTGTGCCACAATGGCGGCACCGGCTACAGCGGCCACGGTTCCACCGATCTTGTCGGCATTGGACTCGATACCAAATTGTTTGATATCGGTCACGCGGTTGTAGAACCCGCCTTTATCCCAGAAACCATCTTCCGAGCAACCAATGCAACCATGGCCGGACTGAATCGGGAAGGACACGCCATTATTCCAACGAACCGTTGAGCAAGCGTTATAAGTAGTCGGTCCCTTGCAGCCCATTTTGTAAAGGCAAAATCCTTTGCGTGCGGCGTCGTCATCCCACTCTTCAACGAATTGCCCCGCATCGAAGTGCGGACGGCGATAGCATTTGTCGTGGATGCGTTGGCCGTAAAACATCTTCGGGCGCCCCTGACGATCCAGTTCGGGAATACGATCAAAAGTCAGCATGTAGGTGACTACCGCCGTCATGACTTCTGCAATGGGCGGGCATCCGGGCACTTTGATAATCGGTTTGTCGGTAATCACTTTATGCACCGGGGTGGCCTGAGTCGGATTGGGTTTGGCCGCCTGCACGCACCCCCAGGAAGCACAAGAACCCCATGAGATAATAGCTTTGGCATCGGCCGCCGTTTCTTTCAGAACCTCAATAAACGGACGTCCGCCGTGGATGCAATACATGCCATCTTCATTAAGAGGTGGATTCCCTTCCACTGCCAGAATGAAATTCCCTTTATATTTCTTGCGAATGTCGGCAATGATTTCTTCAGCCTGATGTCCGGCTGCTGCCATTAAGGTGTCGTCATAATCGAGGGAGAGCATTGACAGCACCACATCTTTGGTGAGTGGGTGCGCTGAACGAATGAAGGATTCTGAACAGCAAGTACATTCCAAGCCATGCAGCCAGATGACCGGAGTACGCGGTTTGGTTTCCATCGCATTGGCAATTTTTGACGCGAAGCTGGGCGCGAGTCCCAATGAAGCCGCCGTCAAACTGCAAAATTTCAGGAAACTTCGTCTGGTAATTCCCTGCCGCCTCATTACATCATAAAAAGTTTCTACCTTCATTTGCATCCCCCTGTTTTGTTGCTTTCTTCAGCAAGATTGTTAACCCCGATTAAGTCTATTGATACTTCCAATCTGCCATGTATGCAGCTTTCTATCCATGTGCTAAATACAATTTTCGTGCCATACCGATGAAATAATATTAATAATTACTAATCAATAAGTTATGATTTATTTCCTGTGAGTGTGAGGATGAGGCAATGGAAACCGTGAATCTGATAATAAGAAGGGAGTGGCAAGCAAGTTACCACCCGGGTGAACCGATTTAAAGCGCTGCTGAGCAGCCTACAGATGAAATCGCGGTCAGTGGTCTTGGCGCTTACCAACCAGCCAAATGTCGGCAACCGGTTCAATCTGGGCACTTTCACCCAAATAATCCAGCCCCATCATTTCCTCAATGGTTCGAAGGATATTGTAGTGATTAATTCGTTGTGCGCTGCTGCCGGGCTTGACCATCGGCCCGACAAACAGAGTGGGGACGCGGTTGATTTTAGAACCATAATCTTCATCCCATGTGACAATCAGCAAACTGTTGTGCGTCATGGCCCACTGCGCATAAGGCTCGATATTTTTAACCAGCCAAGCATCCCCTTGCGAGATGGTGCCATCATGCATGTCGTTAAGCAGATCTGGAATGACAAAAGTCACCGTGGGTAAATGAGAGAAATCCTGCCGGAATGAATTGAAAGGCTGGCTGAGGCTAATTAACTCTTTCCAGTTCGTGATGGGATTATGCTTGCGGGCGTAGGCACCTGAATAGCATCCTTCAAAACCGGCTTGCGGCATCGTTTCGGCATAACTGACAAAGCTTCGCCCCTTCTTTATCAACTCACTGGCAAGATTCTTTCCGCTTAAAACCAGCGGGCAAGCATCGTCTAAAATTGAGTGGGTCGAGCCTGAAAACAAGGCGAGGTAGTTTGGCTGACTGGGATGCGCCACACCATAGGATTGTGTGAACAACGTTCCCCGCTTGGACAATTCATTGATATACGGGGCAGCGGGATTGCCGATGATTTGCGTGAAAGCCTTGTTTTCTTCAATCACGATGACGATGTGATCCGGGATGGGTAGAGTTTGCGCATGGGCTGGCACACTCAGGTATGCCAGTAAAAGTATCAGGGCAGAGCGTAACATCATTGTTTCAGGTCAGCAGTGGGTCAAATTTCTGCAACGACAGGCGCATGGTCGGAAGGACGCTCCAGTTTGCGGGGCGCGCGGTCAATTGTGCATGACTTGCAAGATTCTACCAGCGGCGCACTCAGCAAGATGTGATCTATTCGCAGGCCCATATTCCGTCTGAATGCCATCATGCGGTAGTCCCACCAGGAGTAGGATTTTTCCGGCTGCTCAAACAAGCGGAAACTGTCGCGCAAGCCGAGTTGCTCCAGTCCGTGAAAAGCTTCCCGCTCGGCGTCACTCACCAGAATATTTCCCGCCCATGCCTGCGGGTCGTACACATCGCGATCATCGGGTGCGATATTGTAATCCCCGAGCAGCGCAAGCTTGGGAAACTTGGTCAGCTCCTCTTTCAGCCAGTCCTGCAGAGCGGTCAGCCATGAAAGTTTGTACTGGTATTTGTCCGAGTCCAGGCTTTGGCCATTGGGAATGTATACGCATACGATCCGGATGCCTTCAACGGTGGCGGCGATCACGCGCTTTTGCTCGTCCGGAAAATCAGGAATGCCAAATTGCACGTCAGCGGGGGCAGACTTGCTTAGAATAGCGACCCCATTATAAGTTTTTTGTCCACTGAATACGGCCTGATACCCGGCCTCCTGTAAGGCTACCAGAGGGAATTGACTGTCTTCCTGCTTGAGTTCCTGCAAGCACAGCACATCCGGTTGGTTGGTTGCCAGCCAGTCCAACACGTGGGGCAGGCGCACTTTGAATGAGTTTACGTTCCAGGTAGCGATGCGCATTTTATTTGGTTTGTTTTTCTTCTTCACGTTTCAAGTCATCGGCGCTCTTGGCTTCGGTCTGCGTTACACTTTTTGCTTTGTCCAAGGCATCTCGCTGATCCTGAAATAATTTAGCTGGTGGAGGTTGGGTTGCCTGTGGCTGGGCTTTTTCGCCGCAGGCAACCAAAGTTACAGCTGTAACAATGAGTAATAAATTAAGAATTAAATAACCGGGTTGCTTAGATTTTTTTGGACGAGTTTCCATGGTTTCCAGCGCCAAGTATGAAAATCAATTCTTTACTGCGGGGGTGTCCGACTGCTTGGACGGAGATGGTTGCGGGCGGTAAGGAGCCAGCTTGGGGTACCCCGCATTATCCAGTGCGCTGCTCCATTGTCCGGCTTCAAAATTTTTCAGCCAGGTGGCTGAACCCACTGACAGTGTTGGAACACTATCACTTCCGGATTTTGATGTGAAAGCATCAATATCTTCTTTGGTGGACAATTTATTTTCTGTGTAAGGTATTCCCCGCTTCTTCAGGAAATCATGTCCCTGCAAACAAGGAGTACCGCAATTGTCCGTTACGTAAAGCGTCACAGGAAAATGCTGCTTTGCAAGGCGGGTTTCATAAGGCAGGCCTGCATCGTCAGCGCTGGCCGAACCGCTAAATTTCTTTGGTTCGACCTGCTTGGCTGCCTCAGACGGAACATCGCCATAGTGAACATTTCCAGCGTTATCCACCCAGCGAAAAGTGTCTGCCTGAGCGCTGCCCAGAGCGGTAAACAACATGCCAGCCAAAATAAGATGGGTGTTCACTCGCACCTCCCTGTTTGCTAATTATGCTGCAAGTTTTTCATCAGCCAAGCCGTTATGGCGTAGCAGTGCATCTATTGTAGGCTCCCGCCCCCGGAAGGCAACGAAAGATTGCATCGCATCGCGACTGCCGCCCACCGCCAAAATTTCGTTGCGAAAGCGCAAACCCACGGCCATGTTAAGCACACCGTTTTCTTCGAACAAACTGTACGCATCGGCAGACAATACTTCAGCCCATTTGTAGCTGTAATACCCCGCAGCATAACCGCCCGCGAAAATATGTGAGAAGCTGTTGGGAAAGCGATTAAACGCAGGTGGAACCAATACGGCCACCTCATCGCGTACCTCGCCCAGTAATTGCTGAATGGTCTTGTTGCTACTCGGATCATAGTCGCCATGCAAGCGCATATCAAACAGGGAAAATTCGATCTGGCGCAAAGTTTGCAAGCCACTCTGAAAATTCTTCGCGGCCAGCATCTTGTCGAAAAGCGCCCGTGGCAAAGTGGTTCCGGAATCGGCATGGCGCGTCATGTCTTGCAAGACATTCCATTCCCAGCAAAAATTTTCCATAAACTGGCTGGGTAATTCAACTGCATCCCATTCCACACCGCTGATGCCGGATACACCAAGGTCTTCCACCTGCGTCAACAAATGATGCAAACCGTGGCCGAACTCATGAAACAGGGTAATCACTTCGTCGTGGGTAAACAGGGCGGGCTTGCCGCCCACCGGTGCGGCAAAGTTGCAATTTAAATAAGCTACCGGAGTTTGGATGCCCGAAGCGATGCGGCGACGCGTGATGGCATCATCCATCCAGGCGCCGCCACGCTTGCTGTTGCGCGCATACATATCCAGATAAAACTGGCCGACCAGTTTGCCGTCCGTGTCGAGAATGTCGAAAAAGCGTGCGGCTTCATTCCACAAAGGTGCCTGCGAGGGGCGAACACTCAGTCCGTATAAAGATTCGACGACCTTGAACATGCCGGGCAAAACTTTGTCTTCGGGAAAATATTGTTTAACTTCCTGCTCGGAGAAGGCGTAGCGCTGCTGGCGCAAATGTTCGCTGGCGTAACCCACGTCCCACGATTCCAGCTTGGCAAGGCCGAGTTGAGTTTTGGCGAATTCGCGCAATTCGTCCAAGTCTCGTTCGGCAAAAGGCCGCGCACGCTGCGCCAATTCGCGCAAAAATTCCATCACCTGCTGGGGTGAGGTGGCCATCTTGCTTGCCAGAGACAGTTCGGCATAATTGGCAAAGCCCAGCATCTGTGCTTCTTCGGCACGCAGTTTTAAAATTTGTGTCATCAGTGGCGTGTTGTCGAAATCCGCCTTTCCGGTTTCGCTGGCTCTCGTGGCATACGCACGATACAACCGCTCACGCAGAGCGCGGTTGTCGGCATACTGCATCAGTGGGCCGTAGGAAGGGGCTTTGAGTGTGAACAGCCAGCCGGTTTTGCCTTCCGCCTGCGCTGCCTCGGCGGCAACCTGACGTTCGTCGGCAGGAATGCCGGACAGTTCGGCTTCGTCGGTAACCAACCATGAATACTCATTGGTAGCATCCAGCACGTTGTCGGAAAAACGCGAGCTAAGTGAGGATAATTCTTCCTGAATAGCAAGGAAGCGCGCTTTTTGATTGTCCGGCAGCTCAGCACCGCTGAGGCGGAAGTCGCGTAACTCGTTCTCAATAATCTTCTGCCGTGTCGCGTTCATTGTTGCAAATTCTGCGCCACTGCGGATCGCCTTCACCTTGTTGAACAGCTCAAGATTTTGTCCCAGCTCGGCGTAATACTGCGTGATTTTCGGCAGATTGGCGTTATACACCTCGCGCAATTCCGGGCTATTCATCACCGCATTCAAATGTCCGACCTGTCCCCATGCACGCGACAGACGCTCATTGGCATCGTCCATCGGCTGCATGAAATTATCCCATGTGGGTGGCGACTGCGACACGTTACTGGCGAAGCCAGCCGATTGCGGGAGTGGTCGCCCAGCCGCTCCTTCTGTATCTAAGGATTCCTCTTCACCATGTTGGAGCGGCGAAGCATCAGTAAGCAGGCGCGCGACTAACGCGCGGTTTTCCTCCAGCAATTGCTCAACTGCCGGTGCAACGTGTTCGGGTTTGACCTCCGCAAAGCGCGGCAGGCCGGAAAAATCGAGTAATGGGTTCATGGGTATACTGGAAATAAATAGAGCGGTAGAAAATATGACGGTTGTATTTTACTACGAAGCGAAAGCGGGGCAACCTGCAATTGCTGATTGCTTGCGTAACGGATCGAGCAGGTGGTGATTTATAAATCAATTCGGGGCAGTTGCTTTTTATTTCCCCCCACCACTAATTTTCCCTTGCCTTGGGGGCAGATAGTTCTCTTTCGAAAGCACTTTTCTGCCTGTCTTTCCTTCCAGTTCCAGCCGCGCTTTTCTGGCGATGCCGCCGCCGGTTATTGCCGCAGACTCGTTCTCGTCCATGCCTGTGGCCTTCATACTTTCGACAATCTGGCGAGTGGATAATTCCGCCAGAGCGGTAAAGATTAGTTCAGCCTCGCTCATGTGATCGCGCAGGTTTTGCGACTTCAAGCCCTTCATCGACTTGTGTGCCTTAACGTGCGCCTCCGACACGTTACTGGCGAAGCCAGCCGATTGCGGGAGGAGGCGCAATGCGGTCATTCCCGCACCCGTCGCATTCGCGCACCGTGTCATGACCGCACCCAGGCCCATTCCTGATGAATGATGTTGGTGAGGATTGCATATTCTTCGCCCTCCTTGATGTCGTGGTCTTTCCAATAATCTGTCAACTTATTGCGCGTCTCCTGCCCGGTCATGCGCTGATGTATCCATTTCTCGCTACGTCCATGTTGTTGCCAAGTTTCGCGGGCGCGATCCAGCGAACGGGCGGGGTCGGCCATTTCCTGCATCCGCTCATAGCCCACCTTCGCCAGCCACAGCTTAATCGGTTCTGCTTTCGGGCTGGGTACGGACTGTACCAGACGCAGCAATGTTTCGGCGGTGGCAACATCGGTGAGGTAATTTTTGCCATCTGCGGCAGGTAATTTCAGTCGGTGACAATTTGTCACCGACTGGCTACCTTCTTTGCCCAGCCGCTCTTCCAGTTTGTTCCAGTATTTTCTGGCAATCTGGTAATCAGACTGTTGGGTCAGAACCTGAATAATGTCAATGACCGAAAACAGCCACATCTCTGTGGCCTCGTCATACACACGACGGATTTCATGCGCTTCAAAAATTGCGGGCTGGGGTTGTATGGCCAAGATTCCTTGTTAGGATGTTTCTTCAGTGTTCATGTTGGCTCCACCCATTGCTTAAGGTGTGATGCGAGTAACTAGCAAGAGTTCGTGGTTCAACGTACAAAACGGCAATCTCATCGTAGAGAACGATCGTTCCGTGCTTATCGGGTTGTCACACACAGCCACTAGATGTAGTAGGACGTGATTTAGCGGCGTAGAGTTCGTCATAAGTTGGGGCAGTAACATCGCCCGCGATGCCG
>Ga0316223_1000423_pt1 | contig 53146 bp, 61 predicted proteins | sample TBH18009metaG_FD_206007 | JGI IMG/M metagenome (GOLD analysis project Ga0316223, IMG submission 206007) | Freshwater microbial communities from Trout Bog Lake, Wisconsin, USA - TBH18009 | ecosystem: Environmental > Aquatic > Freshwater > Lake > Hypolimnion/Profundal zone | place: USA: Wisconsin...
AGGCTTGAAAAATCAAGTTTGCAAGGCAAAGCGAACAAGCACCTATGAGTTAGACCGAACCCGAACAAAGTAATTTACTCAAATTCAAAACCCTTCGTTCAGACTCATTTCTGAATTGGAAAATACTCGAAACAAACACGAAACAAACTTTATTGCTCTTGAATGCGAATCCGCACTGGAGAATTTTGTTATCAACCATTTGGCCGGCCATCCGAATGCTTTACAATGAAGCTTCAATTTCAGACTCAGCAAGATCAATATGACGAGAATTAAAATTTGCGGTATGACGCAAGTGCAGGATATCCGTTTTGCGGCAAGTCGTGGTGCAGATGCGTTAGGGTTGGTGTTCTATGAAAAGAGTCCGCGCAATGTCACTTTGCAAAAGGCAATGGAACTGATGAAAGGCATTTCGCCCTTTGTTACGGTGGTGGGCTTGTTTGTTAATCCGACAGAAGATGAGGTGCGCAGTGTCTTGCAATGTGTACCGTTAGATGTTTTGCAGTTTCACGGAGAAGAGCCGGCAAAATTCTGTGCCAGCTTTGGTCGTCCCTATCTCAAGGCGATTCGGGTAAGACAGGGCGTGAATTTGGTACAATACGCGGCTGACTATGCTGGGGCGCAGGGTTTGCTTCTGGATGCTTACGTTGAAGGGACTCATGGCGGCACCGGAGAGTCGTTCGACTGGGCATTGATTCCTCATGATTTACCGTTGCCGGTGATTTTATCCGGTGGGTTGCATGCGGACAATGTGGCAATGGCAATCAAGCAGGTGAGACCTTACGCGGTGGATGTATCCAGTGGTGTGGAGTCGGCAAAAGGAATAAAAGATTCAACCAGAATCTCCGCATTTATTAACGAGGTTAAAAATATTGACTTACAGTTATCCAGACACTAGCGGCCACTTTGGCCAGTACGGCGGCATCTACATGGCAGAGACGCTGATTCCTGCCGTTGACGAGTTGTGCCGGGAATATTTACGCTTCAGGGATGATCCCGAATTCAAAGCCGAATTTGCCTATGAATTGAAACACTATGTAGGACGTCCCAGCCCGATCTATCACGCTAAAAATTGGACCGATCGTCTAGGCGGCGCGCAGATCTATCTCAAGCGGGAAGACCTGAATCATACCGGTGCGCACAAGATCAATAACGCTATTGGTCAGGCTTTGCTGGCGAAGCGTATGGGTAAGAAACGCGTGATCGCGGAAACCGGTGCCGGCATGCATGGTGTGGCGACGGCAACCGTTGCGGCGCGTTATGGTATGGAGTGTGTGGTGTACATGGGAGCGGAAGATGTGCAGCGCCAATCGCCCAATGTATTTCGAATGAAACTGCTGGGGGCGACGGTGGTGCCGGTGGAGAGTGGCTCCAAGACTCTCAAGGATGCGTGCAATGAGGCGATACGCGATTGGGTTACCAATGTCGAGACTACTTTTTACATTTTTGGCACAGCTGCAGGCCCTCACCCGTACCCGATGATGGTGCGCGACTTTCAGTGCATCATCGGCAACGAGGCGAAGGTGCAGATGCCCGAAATGATTGGTCGTCAGCCGGATGCAGTGATTGCTTGCGTGGGCGGAGGTTCCAATGCTATAGGCCTGTTTCACCCTTATATCGAGGTTGAAGGGGTCCGGCTGATCGGAGTGGAGGCGGGTGGACATGGAGTGGCATCCGGTCAGCATGCAGCACCGCTGACTTCCAACAGCAAGGTGGGAGTGCTTCATGGCAATCGTGTTTATCTGATGCAGGACGAAAATGGACAGATTATCGAAACTCATTCGATTTCTGCAGGATTGGATTATCCCGGTGTTGGACCGGAGCACTGCTGGTTAAAAGATACCGGTCGGGCAGAATATGTGGCGATTACTGATGATGAGGCGATGCAGGCTTTTCATGATCTATGCCGTTTCGAAGGTATCATTCCCGCGCTGGAATCCAGTCATGCTTTGGCGCATGCCGCGAAGATTGCCCCAACCATGGGCAAGGACAAAGTGCTTCTAGTCAATCTGTCCGGAAGAGGTGATAAGGATATCAATACCGTGGCACGGTTGAAGGGGATCACACTATGAGCCGCATCCAAAGTGTTTTCGAGAACCTCAAACTTAACAACCGCAAAGCGCTTATTCCATTCATTACAGCGGGTGATCCGAATCCGCAACTGACAGTGCCGCTGTTGCATGGTCTGGTGGAAGCCGGGGCGGATGTGATCGAACTGGGCGTACCCTTTTCTGACCCGATGGCTGACGGTCCCACAATTCAGCGTGCATCGGAGCGTGCACTGAAACACAATGTTAGCCTGACGCATGTACTCGGTATGGTAGCGGAGTTTCGCAAGCAAAATAAGGTGACGCCAATTGTGCTGATGGGCTACGGCAACCCCATTGAAGCAATGGGCTGGGAGATCTTCGCAAGGCATTGTGCCGAAGTGGGCGTGGATGGCGTGCTGACGGTCGATTTTCCACCGGAAGAAAGCCATGAGGCTTTCGGCCATTTGCAGCGTCATGGCATTGATCCGATATTCCTGCTTGCCCCGACTACCAATGAAGAGCGTATTGCCAAGGTGGCGAAGCAGGCGCGCGGTTATGTTTACTATGTCTCGCTTAAAGGCGTGACCGGTGCCGGCAATCTCGATTTGGGCGATATCGAAAAGAAAATCCCGCAACTCAGAAAATACATTACTTTGCCGATTGGCGTGGGGTTCGGTATCCGCGATGCGGAAACTGCCTTGGCAGTTGCCAAGCTTTGCGATGGAGTCGTAGTGGGGAGCCGTATTGTGCAGGAAATCGAAAATTCAACCGAACAAAATGCAGTCGCCAATGTGGGTCATTTGGTTAAGGGCTTAAGGTTGGCAGTCGATCAGGCTTAAAAATAATGTAGGTTGGGTTACGCGAAAGACGCTAACCCAGCCTAAGATATCTTCGGGAATATTAGGGGAGTGCACAATGAGTTGGTTTCAGAAATTATTACCACCCAAGATTAAGCGCCGGGAATTGGGTGACGAGAGCAAGAAAAATGTGCCTGAGGGATTGTGGCATAAATGCCCTGCCTGTCAGGCAGTACTGTATCACTCAGATCTGGAAAAGAACTTCAGCGTCTGTCCCAAGTGTAGCCATCATCATCGCATCACTGCACGCACCCGGTTGGATTGGCTGCTGGACACTGAGGGGCGTTTCGAGATTGGTGCCGAGGTTCAACCGCTGGATACCTTGAAATTTAAGGACAGCCGGAAATACAGCGAGCGGCTGAGCGTGGCGCAACGAGAAACCGGAGAAACCGATGCCATGGTAGTCATGCAAGGGAGCGTGCATGCGATCCCATTGGTGGTGGCTGTATTCGAATTTACCTTTATGGGCGGTTCCATGGGGTCGGTAGTCGGCGAACGTTTTGTGCGCGGTGTGCAGCTTGCGACTGAACAGAAAGTGCCGTTTGTTTGCTTCGCTGCCAGCGGGGGGGCACGCATGCAGGAAGGATTGCTGTCGCTGATGCAAATGGCCAAAACTTGTGCCGCTTTAACCCAGCTGAGTCAGGAGCGATTGCCGTTCATCTCAGTATTGACCGACCCGACAATGGGTGGTGTCTCTGCCAGCTTTGCTTTTATGGGCGATGTAGTGATCGCCGAACCGGGTGCTTTGATTGGCTTTGCAGGTGCCCGTGTGATTCAGCAAACGGTGCGTGAAACTTTACCGGAAGGATTTCAACGTGCCGAATTTTTGATGGAACACGGTGCAATAGATATGATCGTGGATCGTCGTGAAATGCGCAAACAATTGGCAACGCTGATTACCTTGCTAACCAAGCAGGCTGCTGTGACCGAGGTTGAGGCGGCGTAGCTGGATCCGTGCCGATTGACATCGTACCGGATGTTATATGAAAGTCGGTGTGGGGTGTTTTGCCGAGTGAATTTTTTAAGACAATATGCCTAATACCCTGGTCGACTGGTTGAATTATCTCGAATCCCTGCATCCCAAAACCATTGCGCTCGGCTTGGAGCGAGTGGAGCAGGTCAGGCAACGGTTAGCTCTTCAACCCGATTTCCCCATTATTACAGTGGGTGGCACCAACGGAAAAGGTTCGGTGTGTGCGATGCTGGAAAGCATATTGCATGCTGCAGGGTACCGAGTCGGCTGTTATTCCTCGCCGCATTTACTGGTTTATAACGAGCGTGTGCGCATTGGAAAAAAGCCAGTCAGCGATGGGGAATTGTGTGCTTCGTTCGAAAAAATTGAGAAAGTGCGGGGTGATACTGCCTTAACCTATTTTGAATTTGGCACGCTGGCCGCGATGCAATGTTTCATTGCACACAAAGTAGATGTGCTTATTCTTGAAGTCGGCTTGGGGGGCAGACTGGATGCAGTGAATGCGTTTGATAATGATTGCGCTGTGATCGCCAGCGTGGATATAGATCATACTGATTATCTGGGAGAGTCGCGCGACAAGATTGCTTTTGAAAAGGCGGGGATTTTTCGGGCTGGGAAAGTCGCAATTTGCGCGGATGCGGATGTACCGCAAACGCTGACAGACCATGCTGCGAATATTGGGGCCAAACTGTGGCGAATAGGTCGGGAGTTTTCATTCGCTGAAAATAGGGTTCCCTTGCCCTCTGTGGAGAAGGATGGCGGAGCCAATAATAATCCAACGCGCACCATTTTAATTTCTCAGACACACACCGTGGATAGCTCTCATACAAATCATCATAGAGAGCAAAATCAATGGAATTTTCATGGCCCGGGTGGCGAGCGAAATTCACTTCCTTACCCGGCTTTGCGCGGTGCCTTTCAGGTTCACAATGCAAGCGCAGCATTGGCTGCGCTTGATGCACTGAAAGATCGCTTACCCGTTAGTATGCAAGCAGTCCGGCGCGGACTGGTTGAAGTCATGTTGTCCGGACGTTTTCAAGTATTGCCGGGTAGTCCGCAAATAATTCTCGATGTGGCTCACAACCCGCATGCGGCAGGTTCTTTGGCGGAAAATCTTGCCAGTTTGCCTTCCGGACACAAGACTTTTGCTGTATTCGCCATGCTCAAGGATAAAGACAGGCAGGGGGTGGTACGGGCACTCAAGGATCAGGTTGATGTTTGGTTGGTGGCGGGAATAGATGCACCCCGCGGTGCGACGGCCGCTGGCATGGCTGAAGTGCTGGCTACCGAAGGAATCACACAAGCAGTGCTGGCGTTTCCAACGATAGAAAATGCTTTTCAGCATGCCTGTAATCAAGCTTCCGAAAATGATAGAATTGCAGTCTTCGGTTCATTCTATACGGTAGCGGAAGTAATGCGTGTGCGCGGCTTGCGCGCAAGCTAGTTTGACTGGAATGCAAGACGGCGCGAGGATGCAGGATGGCGAAAAAAATCACGGATGATGAGGATCAATTAAAGCGCCAGGCACGGCGGCGGCTGATTGGTGCTGTGGCGCTTACGACTGCCATTGTTGTGATATTGCCTATGGTGCTGGAAAATGAGCCGAAGCCAATCGGTCAGGATATTGAATTGCGTATTCCAGACAAGGATAAAGTGGGTGCTTTTGTCCCTAAAATTGACTTGCCACCGGCCAGCGCTCTCCTTGCATCCTCTTCAGTTTCGGCCTCGGACGTAGCTTCCGTACCTGCAGTGGCAAACCAGCCGATATCGCAAGTGGCAGTTACGCCAGCGACGACGGCAATAGTATCGGGCAATTCCCCTGTTCTTCAACCGGCTAAAGCAATGACCACTGAACCCGTAAAAAAGACGGAACAAGCAAAGCAGACGGATACGACTCATGCAGAACAGGGGCAGTCAATACCGAAAGCCGGTTTGGCGTTGCAGATTGGCGCATTTAGTAATGCCGATACGGCGCACACTTGGCAGAAGAACTTGATCCAGCAAGGTTTTAAGGCCTACACCGAGAAAGTGGATAATAAATTGCGGGTGCGCATCGGGCCGTATTCCTCTCGGGAGGCGGCCACTAAGGCGCGCCACAAGCTGGAGGAAAAGGGCTTGCATTCGAATATTGTCGAGTTGGATTAACGGTTATGATGGAGGCTCATAAATAATGACGGGGTTTGATTACACCGTCTTTGCAATTGTATTGTTGTCGGCGCTCTTGGGATGGTGGCGCGGTTTGGTCTATGAGATATTGTCGCTTCTGGGATGGGTGGCAGCGGTAGTGGTGGCTCGCTTGTTTGCGACTCAAGCAGCGCCTTATATGCCTGCTATTTTTGGGGCGGAATCAGCCAGGACTGCGGCAGCTTTTGTTTCCTTGTTCGTGATCACTTTGATTGTCGGCGGTGTTGTTGCGTGGTTATTGTCCAAGCTGGTGAAGTGGGCGGGGCTTGGGTTGATGGATGGCTTGCTGGGAATGTTTTTCGGGATGTTGCGCGGCGTGCTGATTGTGCTGGTGCTGGTTGTATTGGCCGGGATGACTCGTCTGCCACAGCAGAATTTCTGGCACAATGCATGGTCGAGTAAACCGTTGGCGAGTATGGTTCTGGCTATTCAGGGATGGTTGCCCAATAGTGTAGTGAATCGTTTGCATTATCAGGTTCGGGATTAAATTCCGGCTTGAACTAAAGTTAATAAGATTAATTCAGGGTGCCTCGAAATTGAACATTGGGATTAAGATATGTGCGGAATTTTAGGTGTCGTTGCGCAATCACCGGTCAACCAGTTGCTTTATGACGGGCTGCAGGTTTTGCAACATCGCGGACAGGATGCCGCGGGGATTGCTACGATAGATGGCAACACCTTCCATTTGCACAAGGGCAACGGTTTGGTGCGCGATGTGTTTCGCACCCGCAACATGCGTACACTGCAGGGCAATGCGGGTATTGCACATGTGCGATATCCTACTGCCGGCTCTGCTGTTGACCACAATGAAGCACAGCCTTTCTACGTCAATTCACCCTACGGTATCGTGTTGGGTCACAATGGCAACCTGACCAATACCGAGCAGTTGCAGCAGGAATTGTTTCTGGAAGATCGCAGGCATGTCAATACACGCTCCGATTCGGAAGTGTTGCTTAATGTGTTGGCGCACGAATTACAGGACAATACCAAAAAATATCGTCTCGATATCAAATCGATTTTTGCAGCCGTTTCAGGCGTGCATCTTCGGTGCAAGGGGGCGTACGCTGTGGTGGCAATGATTGCCGGATATGGTTTGCTGGCTTTCAGAGACACATACGGCATTCGTCCATTGGTGGTGGGGGCCAATACGACCGAGCATGGCACGGAATATCTGGTCGCATCGGAGAGTGTGGCACTCGATACGCTGGGCTTTAAATTCTTGCGTGATATTGCTCCGGGCGAGGCCGTATTCATCGATTTCGAAGGTCATTTCCACAGCCAGCAATGTGCCGAGAATCCTTCACTTAATCCCTGCATCTTCGAGTATGTTTATCTTGCCCGCCCGGATTCGGTGATCGATGGTATTTCGGTCTATGAGACACGTTTGAATATGGGAGAAAATCTGGCCGATAAAATCTCGCGCGAGTGGCAAGGTTCGGACATAGATGTAGTGATTCCCATTCCCGATTCGAGCCGTCCCAGTGCTTTACAGCTGGCCAACCGTATGGGGATTCCCTTTCGTGAAGGCTTTGTGAAAAATCGTTACATCGGGCGCACTTTTATCATGCCGGGGCAGGCGATGCGCAAGAAATCCGTGCGCCAGAAACTGAATGCGATTGGAATGGAGTTCAAAGGCAAGAACGTGCTGCTGGTGGACGATTCCATCGTGCGAGGTACAACGAGCCGCGAGATCGTGCAGATGGCACGCGATGCGGGAGCGCGCAAGGTCTATTTCGCTTCCGCAGCGCCCCCCGTCAAATTCCCCAACGTGTACGGTATCGATATGCCCTCGCGCAGGGAATTGATTGCCACCGGTCGTACCGATGAAGAAATCTGCCGAGAGATTGGTGCCGACAAACTCATCTATCAAGACTTGGATGACCTCAAGGAAGCAGTGCGACGGATCAATCCGTCAATCAAGTATTTTGAAGCCTCCTGCTTTGACGGCGATTATATTACGGGCGATATTACCCTCGAATATCTTGATACCATTGAGGCGGCACGCGAGGCAGGCAAAGCGCTCAAAGATGAGGATGTTGGCCAGATGGATCTCAATCTGGCCATTAACGGGTAAGTGGGACTGAAGGCGAGTTGACAACATGATTTGCGGGTGCTAGTTTACAATCTGCGCCGATTTGAGGATCAGCTTGCGGGCGCGTAATAAATACTGCTAAAGCGTGGGAAACCCGGTTTAGCGTCAAGCTATCCGGGTTTTTACTTTAAGGAAGAATATGTCTGAATTTTTCTATCAGCCGGAAACCCTCGGCGTGCGCGCTGGCACAACACGCAGCCAGTTCAACGAACACAGCGAAGCGATGTTTCTCACTTCAAGTTTTACCTTTGATAGTGCAGCTCAGGCCGCAGCCCGCTTTATCGGTGAAGAGCCGGGGAATATTTATTCGCGCTTTACCAACCCAACCGTCACCATGTTTGAAGAACGGCTGGCTGCTCTGGAAGGTGCCGAGCAATGCATTGCGACGGCCTCAGGCATGTCAGCGATATTGGCTTGTTGCATGGGATTGCTGAAGTCCGGTGACCACATTGTGGCTTCGCACAGTTTATTTGGTGCGACGGTGAATTTGTTCAGCGGTATCCTGAAGAAATTTGGTATTGAAACGACCTTCGTTTCTGCCACAGAGGTGAGTGAATGGAGCGCTGCGGTACGCCCTGAAACAAAATTGTTTTTTCTGGAAACCCCATCCAATCCGCTTACCGAGATTTCCGACATTGCGGCGATTGCTGCCGTGGCAAAAAAGAGCGGCGCACTGCTGGCGGTGGATAACTGTTTCTGCACCCCTATTCTGCAACGACCGTTGGATTTAGGTGCAGACATCGTGGTTCATTCTGCGACCAAATATCTGGACGGGCAGGGCAGGGTGCTTGGCGGTGCAGTGCTGGGGAATAAAAAATCACTGGAAGGTGTGTACCAGTTTTTGCGTACAGCGGGGCCGACCATGAGTGCGTTCAACGCCTGGGTGTTTCTGAAAGGCCTGGAGACGCTGAAAATTCGCATGGATGCGCACAGCGCGAATGCATTGGAATTGGCTCAATGGCTGGAAATACAGCCGAATGTGGAACGGGTGTTTTATCCCGGTTTGCCATCGCATCCGCAACATGCGCTGGCGGTGAGACAGCAAAAAACTGGCGGCGGTATAGTGACATTCGAAGTCAAGGGCGGCAGGGAAGTGGCTTGGCGGGTAGTGGATCATACAAAAATGATTTCCATTACTGCCAATCTGGGCGACACCCGAACCACACTTACGCATCCGGCCACCACGACCCATGCCCGCAATACACCCGAGCAACGTGCGTCGGCGGGGATTACTGAGGGAATGCTACGGATTGCGGTTGGCCTGGAAGCTGTAAGTGATATACAGGCTGATTTGGCACGCGGGTTAAATACCTGATAATGGATATTCTTGCTGCACAAGTAGGTGGTTTACTCAAGGCGCATGGCCTGATGCTTGCAACAGCAGAGTCCTGTACCGGAGGAGGTGTGGCTCAGGCCGTTACCGAAATTTCCGGTAGTTCGGCATGGTTTGAACGTGGGTTTATAACCTATGCCAACGAAGCCAAACACGAAATGCTGGACGTGCAACAGGAAACTCTGGCTCGTCACGGTGCGGTGAGCGAAGCCGTCGTGCGTGAAATGGTTGCGGGCGCGCTCAGTCATAGCCATGCACAAGTAGCGCTTGCGGTCAGCGGTGTCGCGGGGCCATCCGGTGGTACACCGGAAAAACCGGTTGGCACGGTCTGGTTTGCTTGGGGCGTTAAGCACAAAACCTGTGTGGCGCGTGTCCATTATTTAAACGGTAGTCGCGGTGAAATTCGAGCCCAGTCTGTCCGTATTGCGTTGCAGGGAGTCGTGGATTTACTCAACCAATTGACTGAAATAGTTTAACCGTAGAATTTACAAGAATTGACGATCAGTGCGGGAACGAACATTTAACACTCTGTTTAATAATTTATTATTATCAAATATTCCGCTTGTATTTGAGCATAAATTACGCGGCTTTAAACGTCACCTGAATTAGAAATAACATAAAAAGAACGATCGTTCTATGCAAGGGCATATTGGTATGCCATAATTAAGCATCTTTGGTAAGGAGAGCAGAAAAAATGGATGACAACAAAAGCAAGGCGCTTGCAGCAGCATTGAGCCAGATTGAAAAACAGTTCGGCAAAGGCTCAATCATGCGCCTGGGTGAGCATGACGTGGCCCGTGATATACAGGTCGTTTCTACCGGCTCTCTGGGGTTGGACATCGCGCTGGGCGTCGGTGGTTTGCCACGTGGGCGCGTGATCGAAATCTATGGCCCGGAATCCTCCGGAAAAACGACACTGACCCTGCAAGTGATCGCTGAAATGCAAAAGATGGGGGGGACAGCAGCCTTCATTGATGCGGAGCATGCACTTGATCCTCAATATGCGCAGAAACTGGGTGTCAAAGTCGAAGATTTGCTCATCTCTCAGCCGGACAATGGCGAACAGGCATTGGAGATTACCGATATGCTGGTACGTTCCGCATCGGTGGATGTGGTGGTGATTGACTCAGTTGCGGCATTGACCCCAAAAGCGGAAATTGAAGGTGAAATGGGGGATGCACAGATGGGGTTGCATGCGCGCCTGATGTCGCAAGCGTTGCGCAAACTGACCGGAAATATCAACCGCTCAAATACAATGGTTATTTTCATCAACCAGATTCGAATGAAAATCGGTGTTATGTTCGGTAATCCGGAGACAACCACGGGCGGCAATGCACTGAAGTTTTATGCTTCGGTGCGACTGGACATTCGCCGCACCGGTTCAATCAAGAAGGGCGACGAAGTGATCGGTAACGAAACACGAGTCAAAGTGGTCAAGAACAAAGTGGCACCTCCATTTAAGGAAGCTAATTTCGATATTCTCTATGGCGAAGGTATCTCGCGAGAAGGAGAAGTGGTTGAATTGGGCGTGCTGCACAAACTGGTCGAAAAATCCGGTGCCTGGTATAGCTACAAAGGCGAAAAAATCGGACAAGGCAAGGACAACGCACGTGAGTTTCTAAAGAACAATCCAGACATCGCAATCGAAATTGAAAACAAAGTGCGCGAAATAGTCGGTGTGGCACTGATCGATACCGGGGCAAAAGCCCCCAGTAAAGCCGCCGACAAGGCGAGTGCCAAAGCCTCCGAAAAGCTCTTGGCCGGACATCCGGTTGAAGACAAAGCCTAAAGTCAGCTTACACGCGCGCGCCTTGCAATGCTTGGCGCGGCGCGAACATAGCCGAGCTGAACTGGCCGCCAAGCTGTTGCTCCACGTTGAAGAAGGAGAAGACATTGAAGCTGTTCTGGACGACTTGGCCAAGCGTAACTGGATATCCGACGAACGCGTTACTGAGCAAGTGGTGCTGCACTGTCGAAGCCGGTTTGGGTTGCAGCGCATCGTCCATGAACTGCGGCAAAAGGGTATCGCAGAAGAGTTAATTACTGCTGCCTTGCCCGAGATTAAAGACAGTGAATTGAGTGCCGCACGCGAAGTATGGCAAAGGAAATTTGGTGCTTTGCCACAAGATCCCAAAGAAAAAGCCAGACAGATGCGCTTCCTGCAATCCAGAGGATTTGGATGGGACGTTATTTTCCAAGTATTGAGATGCAGGCCTGAAATTGAATAATGGCTAATTACTGGAAGTGCAGACTATAATCCCCCCTATTATCGATTCCAAATAAGGTTGGAACTGCACTTGAAATTGAAATCTGATTTTTTGATTGTCGGTGCTGGTGCTATTGGCCTGAGTTGCGCAATTGAATTGCTTCAGCGCGGTGCCAAAGTCACTATTCTGGAACGAGGCGCAACTGGCAAGGAATCCTCTTGGGCGGGCGGGGGAATATTGTCGCCATTGTGTCCGTGGGATTATCCCGATGAAGTGACACGCTTGACCAGTCGAGGTGCCGCACTGTTTCCTGCCTGGGCTGAGGCACTGTACAGTACAACAGGAATTGATCCAGAATACGAATTGAGTGGAATGCTGGTGTTGCCGCCATTCGATGCATCGGTTGTTCAGCATTGGTGCGAAACACATGATGTCCCGCTGCAATTTATTAAAACAGCAAATTTCCCACAGATTGTTGAAACTGAGGCACTTTATTTGCCAGAAGTAGCTCAGGTGCGCAACCCACGTTTGATGCGTGCGTTGCGTGCTCGCGTCGAAATGCTGGGTGGGCGCATTGTTGAACATTGCGATGTACACGAAATCTTGCACGGGGATGGGAAAGTGAGAGGGCTAAACACGCCCATTGCCGAATACCAGGCGGACAATTATATTGTGACCGCCGGGGCGTGGAGTAAACAAGTGTTGGGGCAGTACGCATTGCAAATAGATATTAAGCCGATAAAAGGGCAAATGCTACTGTTTAAATTCACCACGCCTCCTTTAATCCACATTGTATTGCAAGGCGATCTGTATTTGATTCCGAGACGCGATGGCCACCTGCTGGTGGGAAGCACACTGGAAGATGTCGGGTTCGACAAAAATATTACCCAAGTTGCTCACGACAGTTTGCGCCAGCGGGCAGAGGCAGTATTACCTAAGTTGCACGATATGCCTCTGATACAACACTGGGCTGGCCTACGTCCGGCGTCGCCCCGAAACATACCTACTATCGGTCGGCATCCCCAACTAAAAAATCTCTACGTTAGCTGTGGACATTTCCGCTATGGAGTAACCATGGCGACGGCCAGTGGGGAAATTTTGTTGAATGAAATATTGAATCAGTCCCAGCCAATTGATGTCACGCCTTATCAGGTAGGCTGGGGGAATAGCATGCCAAATTAAGCTAGATGGAGAGTGATTAAAACTCAGTATTCTTGTAAAATAGTACAGTGTGCCGCAGTAGCTCAGTTGGTAGAGCAATTCATTCGTAATGAAAAGGTCGGGAGTTCGATTCTCTTCTGCGGCACCATTTTAGTGTCCATAATAGTTCATCTAAGTTTTTAAATGCCCATTAAAACGTGTAGTTAAGTGATATTATCATCCGATAATCTGCAATGTGGGCTATTTACTCCCACAATAAAGGCGGGTAACAAGATGAGTAAAACTTTTTACCCGTTATGGCTGCAGAACTCTTATCCGATCTGGCGATACGCAATGCCAAGGCATTGGAGAAGTAACTTAAGTTGAGTGAAGTGAAGGTAACGGACCAATCTTGTTGGTGCATACATATTTCCAGCTATATTATGCGGCTAGGGCTCGATTGCAGTCTTTCTGTAAAACTATTGGGTACGTGCGCAACTGATGCCAACGTATTATTGATTCCCTCACATTTGAGGATTTCAACGCAGCTTACCCAGTTTCGAAGTGTTAGCTTTGAAATAATTGAATAGTTTTTGGCCCAGAGTATATTGCTTTTCCTCCGTCCAATTGTACACATCATTGACGTTAGCATCTAAAAGGTGAAGTGATGTCATGTCTTGAGGCTCGATTGAATAAAGTAGGCCGTGTGAAAAGTTCTGTTGCTTGTCCATGACGTGGCTCCTGTAAATATTTCATTAGTTGATTTGATTATATGCATCAAAAATCACATTTTGGTATAGTCTTTTTAGACTATATGTATGCATGGAGAATGAGGTTACTATTGAGATTGAGGGTCAATGAGTTTCTTTCTCTCTCCTCCAGTAGGGGCGGTCGCAAGATCGCCCTTTTTTTAAACGGCACTTCTTGCTACAAGGTCCGATTTAAAGACAACTAACCCCTTTTAATTCAATATGCAAACCAAGATTCCGCTCATTAAATACCGTTCAAAAGATTCTGCCAATTTGCACTTTGGGATCATCGAAATAAATGGTGAAGTCATTCACAGAATTGAAGACTTGGAGGCGTTTTATAAAATCTTTGGTTACACCGACGACTTGGTAAAAACTGGAAAATTACCAGATGATTTCATTTGGGAAGCTTATGTTACAAACTCTGCCGTAAATTGTGCTCCCTGTTTTCAGTTGCATATTATTGAGTATCTGATAATGCACTCGACTGCCTTTCTAAAAAAAAATATAGGGAACAATACGATGACTGGATTGCTGCCCATGCACAAGCTAGGGCTGCAAACGGCAATTTATGTGACGTCTGCAAAGCAAAGCGGAGAGAGGAAAGTATTTCCTCTCAGAATAAGTCTCCTCAACTATAGGTAGATTTACCTGGCAGGACTATCACCTTCATGCCAAGTGATTTTATAAGCGGGTAAAAATCCAGGTAAAATAATTGCCCCGCTATGCTTGCTCAACAGTTATCCGATCTGGCAATACACGTCGGTGATTACTTAAGAGTTGGTATTATTTCAAACAATATTTTTCATTGCGAGTCGCTATGCAAGTGCGGCACTCCTCTCCGTTGAGAGACCTTGCCTCGGCTAAAGCCGCAATCCAATCATCACACTGATCCCCGTACATTTTGAGAAAAGGGGCAGAGTATTTCATTAGATACTCTATCGTGTGTAGCTGGAAACATAAATGACTTTTCGCAGCATTACTCAAGTATTCTTCCCAAATAAACTGGTTTGGAAAGACTCCCCATTTTTGCAGATCATTATTGTAACCAAATGCCTGATAAAAATTATCCAGGTTATCAACCCAGAATTTAACGGCATCGTCAATTTCAATGACACCGAAATTTTTGTTGGCAGGATCTTTCGAACTGTATTTAAAGTTTGGAACGGGAATTTTGGTATTCATGACTTATCCCTAGTAAAATGTTGAGGCTACATTTCATATTACTATATAAGGAAATTTTGGCAGTCGAAAGAGCTCTTATAGTTTAGTTTTAGGGAAAGCTCCCGTGACACTGAATATATTATGCGCGCATAAATATCCAGAGTAAATGTCAGTGTGGAAGCAAGCATCTTTCTTAGTCTGATAGTATACAACCTTATATTAACAGAATACAAAATAGTGACTCAGATTTGAGGTTCTAAAATGATAGAAACGATTACCCTCATTACGTTGTCTCTGTTATTGATGTCTATTCTTCGTCCCGGAAAAACACCTCCGCTGGACAGTCCGTTGATCATTGAACGGCCAGGCAAATATCACATGACGCTTGCTCCTAAACTCAATCTGGCACAACCTTTTATTGAGACCGTTGCCGAGTTGGCGGGTAAGTCTAATTTAGACAACCAGTTCAGTGCGACGAAATGTTTTGAGGTGCGAGATAATCAAGTGACTTCGCATGGATTTGAGTGCTATTTGCTGGCTATTACATTGCGCAATGGGCTGCTCTATTTTCAGGCGAATAGCCCGAATGACAAGTTAAGCGACCCCTACAAGACGATCTGTGAATTTGCCGAAACCGTGTTGGTGAAGTTTCCCGCTTCAGGCGAGCACAATTCAGACTTGGATGAACGAATCGTTGCCACGGTTCTTAAAGCTGCAGAATTACGCGGAATTCAAGTTAAGAATTTGATGCAGATGGAGTTGCAATAGCCATGTTAAGCAACCACAAGAATGGACCAGGGTGTTCAACAATGCTGAAAAAATAACGGGGTTTTAGCTCTGTTACTGAACTTGAATAACAGAACTATCCACGACGCACGTTACGAATAACAAGAGCACTTTCTATCCATTTCTTGATACGGTTGGCGTCACCAATGCGGGTGCTCTTACCCCACGAATCCAGCAACACAATAACAACAGGACGCTGCTTGATATTCGCTTTCATCACCAAACAACGCCCCGCTTCGTTGATGTAACCCGTTTTGCTAACGCTAATATTCCAGGAGGCGTTCCGAACCAGCGGATTGGTATTTTTGTATAACAGCGGACGAAATCCTGCAGGTTCTGCAATGTGCGAAGATGAGGTTGTCGCATTGTGTATGGCTTCGTAATTTTGCGCTGCCAATACCATTTTTACCAAATCCTGTGCTGTCGAAACATTGCCGCTGTTCAGGCCTGTCGGATCAAGAAAACGCGTGTTCATCATGCCCAATTCGCGCGCTTTGGCATTCATCTTGGCAATCGCGGCTTCTAATCCGCCCGGGTAGGTGCGGGCAAGAGCCGCCGCAGCACGATTTTCTGAGGCCATCAGCGCGACTTCGATCAACTCACCACGTGTGAGTGTCATTCCCGGGCGCATACGAGAATGCGTACCTTTGAGGGTATCTACATCCTGCGTGGTGATACGAATTTCTTCATCCATTGGCAACTTCGCATCCAGTACGACCATGGCCGTCATCAATTTGCTAATGGAAGCGATGGGGGCAACCGTATCGGCATTTTTTGAATAAAGTGCGCGCTGACCCTGTTCGTCATAAATCAAAGCAATTGAGGAGCGCAACTTGGGTGATGTGGTGTTCTTGAGTACCAGGCTCGTCAGTTCACTTTCCTGTTTGAGCGTCACGGCGTCATTGGGTTCTGCACTGACCACCAACGAGTGGGCCAGCAATAACAACATAATCAGTTTTTTGTGCATATATCCCCGCAACCTAAATCTAACCTGATTAGAATATCACAAAACCAAAAGAATACAATATAGATGGGTATCTAATTTAAGGAAATACTGGAACTCTGGCGCAGCCTAAATTTAGGCTGCGGATTAACGTATTAAATTCAAAAGCAAGTTTTGAATATTTTATAATGATGGTAGCTCTTCCTGCTGTTGTAGCGCCCACATGTCAGCGTACAAGCCTTGTGCCGTAAGCAATTCAGCATGGGTGCCCCTCTCGATAATTCTGCCTTTTTCCATGACTAAAATCTGGTTAGCAAACACTACCGTTGAAAGGCGGTGAGCAATTACCAGCGTGCTGCGATCACGCGCAACATTTCGCAACTCGTCCTGTATTGCTTTCTCAGATTTGGAATCAAGAGCAGAAGTCGCCTCGTCAAAAATCAGAATGGCAGGGTTCTTAAGGATGGCACGTGCTATTGCCACGCGTTGTTTTTCGCCACCGGATAGTTTTAAGCCACGCTCGCCCACCATGGTGTTGTAACCAAGGGGTAAGGATTCGATAAAGGTGTGAATGTGCGCCGAACTGGCTGCTTGCAACACCTCTTCGCGAGAGGCGTCCGGGCGCCCATAGGCGATGTTGTAATAGATCGTGTCGTTGAAGAGCACGGTGTCCTGTGGCACGATGCCGATAGTTTCGCGCAAGCTGGCTTGCGTGACTGTACGGATGTCTTGACCGTCAATCAGGATCTGTCCTGAATTGACGTCATAAAATCGAAATAATAATCTGGACAGGGTGGATTTACCGGCACCGCTTGCCCCAACCACGGCGATGGTGTGACTTGCTGGAATATCGAAACTGACCCCGAACAATATTTCTCGATTGGATTCATAGGAAAAGTCCACCTGGTTAAATCGGACGGCGGCACGATCCACTTTGAGTTTGACTGCATTCGGAGCATCTTCAATTTCACGATGTTCGTTGAGCAAACGAAACATTTTATCCATGTCTGCCAGAGAGTGCTTGATCTCACGATAGACAAACCCTAAAAATTGCAGTGGCATATAAAGCTGCAACATGAACACGTTGACCAGTACCAGATCACCCAGCGTCATGGTGCCTTTGACGACGCCATCTGCCGCAAGCAGCATGAGAGCCGTGACACCGATGGCGATAATGATGCTTTGTCCGGAGTTTAATGTAGCCAGCGAGGTTTGATTACGCACTGCCGCAGTTTCCCATGAGGCCAGATGTTCATCATAGCGTCCCGCTTCATAGGCTTCATTGCCGAAATATTTAACTGTTTCGTAGTTGAGCAAGCTGTCAATGGCACGTGTGTTGGCCTTGGAATCCATGTCATTCATGGTGCGACGAAATACCATACGCCATTCTGTTATAAACAGGGTGAATGCGATGTAGACGATCAGGGTTGCGAAGGTAATGATGGCAAACCAGGGATTGTATTTGCTGAACAGTATGGCTGCGACGAGGCAGATTTCAAGCAGCGTGGGGAGAATATTGAACAGCATGAAATTGAGCAGGAATCCAATCCCTTTGGTGCCTCGCTCTATATCACGCGATACGCCGCCAGTCTGTCGTTCCAAATGGAATCGTAAACTCAAGTTGTGCAGGTGAACGAATAGTTTGAGTGCAACGCGACGGATCGCGCGTTGCGTCACTTTGGCAAAAACAGCGTCTCGTAGCTCCCCAAACAACGTGCTGAACAAACGCAGCAAGCCATAACCGACCACCAGGAATACTGGAAGGATTAGCATGGCTTTCGGTTTATTCATCGCGTCCACGATAAGTTTGAGTACCAACGGGACCGCCACATTCGCAAGCTTGGCCAGAATCAGCGTGGCCATAGCCAGCACTACCCGACCTTTGAATTCGAGCAGATAGGGAAACAGCGTTTTGATAGTATTCCACTCACCATGAGTGGAACTGTTTGATGCAGGAGTTGAAGCTGGATTCATATTGGAACTTGGCAAGGATTAAACATCATCACGTCCGCGCGCATAACCGATCACGCTGGTTAGCAAGCGTATCAGAGTATAGCAACTGCGGGTTAATAACCTCATCCATGCACTTCGTTTGTCCCAGGTGGAATGCTCAAGCATGCGTGCTCCCTGTGCCATTTCTTGCAACAGGCTTGCCCGTAAAGATTCGGCAAATTTTGCATCATACACAACCAGATTGGCTTCGCGAGCTAACCATAAGCTGAACGGTTCAATGTTGGAGGATCCAACGGTGGCCCATTGTCTATCCACAACGGCCACTTTTGCATGCAGATAGCTGAGATGATATTCGTGAATTTCAATGCCCACGCGCAATAATTCATCATACAGGGCAAGGGTAGCGTAATGTTGCATGTGGTATTCGACTTTCCCCTGAAGCAGAAGCACTACTTTAACGCCCCGTTGTGCGGCGCTTTGCAAAGCGATTCGGAAACGCTGGCTGGGTAAAAAATAGGCATTCGCGATCATAATCTCGTGCTTTGCGCTTTCTATCGCCGCAAGATAGGCTTGCTCGATGTCACGCCGGTGACGCAAATTGTCACGCAATAGAAACACAACTTTTTGCTGCGGTAGATGAGTCTTGGCAGGATGAATTCTTTCCAGTTTATGTTGCCGCTTGAAGTTCATCCATGCTACGAGCGCCCAAAGACGACGCATCGCAGAATGGACACGTGCAACTGTATCTCCTTGCACTTCAACCACATAATCAAGGCGTGGCTCCAGGATATCTCCGCCCGGCACCTCATTGACAATGTTGATGCCTCCGACAAATGCGATACGTCCGTCGACCACAGCCAGCTTGCGGTGCAGACGGCGCAAGCGTTGACGGCGAAAAGTCAGCCAGGATATTTCCGGGCGAAATTTCAGCACCTGTACACCGGAAGCGCGTAGTTCGTCCATCCAGACTGCTGGCAAGTGGGCACTTCCATATCCATCCACCAGCAAATGCGTTCTGACGCCGCGCTTTACCGCACGTAGCAGGGCTTCGGCAACCAGGGTACCGATTGTATCGGTTGCGTAGATATAGGTTTCCAGGTAAACGGAATGGGTAGCGCTTTCTATTGCCATGAGCAGACGCGGGAAATATTCCCTGCCGTTATGCAGCAAAGTGAGCGTTTGCCCGTCAACACTATGTACGCTGCTCATGACAACACTAGAGTGGTGGACAAAGCGGCGTGATCGGAAATTTTTCTCCACGCATAGACATCACTATGTTTTATTTCTAATCCGCGAACGTAAATTCGATCCATGCGCAGCAAGGGCAAACCCGCAGGATAACTACGTGCCAATTTACCGTGGCTGGCGTCAAAAACCTCATGTACCTGCAATTCCTGCGCCAGAAATTGGCTGGCATGATTGTTCCAGTCGTTGAAATCGCCCGCAATCACCAGCGGAGCATCGGCCCGAATCAGATGGTTGATATGCTCAGCCAGAGCAATTAATTGCTGTCCCCGCCCGCGCTTGAATAAGCCGAAATGGACGCAGATGCAATTAAGCGGTTGATCCACACCGGGCAAGGAAATTTGGCAGTGCAAAAGTCCGCGGCTCTCAAACCGGTGAGCTGAAATATCCTGATTGCTCCAGCTGGTAATGGGATAACGGCTCATAATTGCGTTGCCATGATGCCCTTCATCGTAGATCGCATTTTTTCCATAGGCATGGTGAGGCCAAATATGCTCTGCCAGAAATTCATGTTGAGGTTGTAAGGGGTAATTGGCATGGCGCACTGCATCTGCAATGTTTTTACCTTGCACCTCTTGCAAGAATACGATGTCGGCATTCAGTTCGCGCAACCGCTCCCGTAATTCGTGCAACACCATGCGCCGGTTAAAATGTGAGAATCCTTTGTGAATGTTGTAGGTGGCTATGGTAAAGGTAGTCATGGACATATTTTACTCGGATCCAGGTTATGACGTCGGCAGACCGGTAAATGCTGACATTTCACATGCGCGGTTCATGCTGTAGGTTATGCTATAGATAATTAAGCCGATAGTGGCGATCTTGGTCAGGTCGGGATCTTTGAGGGGTAAGTTTTAGTGTGTTCATTGGTTAACACCTGAGTTAGAATACTCCTTGCAGAAACAAATAAACAAATTTCTAAAGTGGGTTCCTAAAGTTCATGTTTCGAAAGAATTTACTTCATACCACAAACCGCCCTCAAGGCGTGGTATCAATCCCAAGTTAAACCGGATGAGGCTTAATTTTAAGCTGGATTTTTGAGGCATACAAAATCAGATAATGACGTATCGGAGAAAACAACATGACCCAAGTTAGCGGACAAGTCAATCTGAGGCAGGCTATCAAAAGCCTTGATGCACTTCCGGCCATGCCTGTCATTGCGCAAAAACTGCTTGGATTAAAGCTCGACACTGATGAGGGCGAGCGGATGTTGCTGGTGTTGATTGAACAGGATCCCCAGATTTCGGCAAAAATTCTCGGGCTAGCCAATTCGGCTATGGTTGGGGCAACTCGGCAAATAAAAACTGTTAGAGATGCAGCGATGTTACTGGGGATTAAACGCGTCCAGTCTGTTTCCATCAGTATCGCTATCATGTCGCTGATGACCAAGCCTCCCGCCAGTAAACTGAATATGCAGGATTTGTGGTTGCATAGTTTTGGAATTGCATTCGCATTGTTAGGTCTTGCACGGTTGATGCCCGCCAAATTGCGCCCGCAGGATGACCAGATCTTTCTGGCAGGCATGCTGCACGACATTGGTTATCTCGCGCTGGTGTTTCTGGATCCCAAGCAGAGTGACAAACTGCACAACCGTCTGGCTGCCGAACCCGATCGTCCTTCGCTGGAAGTGGAACAGGAAGTTCTGGATATCACCCACGATGAACTGGGTGCGGAATTAGCAAGGCAATGGAATTTGCCTGAGGAGATTGTCACGGTGCTGCGCTATCACCATTCACCGGATAATGCAGAAGCTGAGCTTGGACGGCCGCTGGTAAAGATGATCTCGGTCGTAGAAAAATTGTTACCATCCTTTGGGATTGTGGAATATCAAACTCCCGATATTCTCGACGAGGACTGGGAGATGCTGGGGATCGACCCGTCCCAGGCCGGGGAAGTGAAAAAACAGATTGATGAACAAGCGGATCAAGCCAGTCAATTTGCCAGTTCGTTTGTTTGATTTTCTGATAACCCGTTTGCTGTTGTATACGATGAAGCTTAATAAATTTTTTCTCCTGGCAATATTATTTCCCGCTTTCGTTCAAGCCCAGCAAATCGTCCCCCCCCCGGTACTGGCAGCCAAATCCTGGCTGTTGTATGAGTACACCAGTAACCAGATTCTGGTTAACGAAAAAGGGGATGAGCGTATAGAGCCGGCTTCAATTACCAAATTGATGACGGCTTATTTAACCTTTGTGGCGCTCAAACAAGGACGTCTTGCGCAAGATCAGTTCATTACGCCCTCGGTGGAAGCCTTGCGCACCCCGGGCGAGGAATCCAGAATGTTTTTGGTTGCCAACAAACCGGTCACAGTGGCCGAGTTGTTGCATGGTCTCATCATACAATCCGGCAACGATGCTGCGCGGGTATTGGCAGAAACACTGGCTGGCAATGAGGAAAAATTTGCCGGGTTGATGAACAGTGAAGCCCAGCGGTTGGGAATGAAAAACACCCACTTTGTTAATGCCTCCGGTTTGCCGCAGCCCCAGCATTATTCTACTGCATACGATCTGACCTTATTGGCTGCTGCCATTGTTCGCGACTTTCCCGAATATTATCCAATCTACGGTTTGCGAGAATATCAGTACAACAACATCAAACAGGCGAATCGGAATCGCCTGCTTTGGTTGGATCCTTATGTGGACGGTTTGAAGACTGGTCACACCGAAAGTGCAGGCTTTTGTCTGGTGGCATCAGCCAAACGTGACAAGCGGAGATTGATTTCGGTTGTTCTGGGGGCCGCTTCCGACAATCTGCGTACCACTGAAAGTCAGAAGTTGCTCAATTACGGATTCCAGTATTTTCAGGCTGTCCGGCTCTACCAAGGAAACCAACCGGTATCGAGTATTCGCGTATGGAAAGGCAGCGAGAATAGTGTCAATGTAGGTTTTCGTGACGATTTGTTGTTGACAGTTCCGACCGGACAAATGGGGCAGATCAAGGTTGCCATGGAAACTCATCAACCGTTGATTGCACCTGTGACTATTGGTCAGAAAATCGGTACGTTAAAACTCACTTTGAATGGCAAACCCTACGCCGAATTTCCTCTGGTTGCACTGGATTCGGTTTCTCTGGCCAATGTTTTTTCTCGCGGATGGGACACTATCCGCCTGCTGTTTCAATAGAAATGACCGGGTGACTCACAAATGACTATTTATCTGAATGGAAAGTTCATGCCAATTGAAGAGGCATGCATTCCTGTGCTGGATCGGGGGTTCATTTTTGGCGATGGTGTGTATGAGGTGATTCCGGTATATTCGTATCGTGGATTTCGCTTGCCGGAACATTTGAGGCGATTGCAACACAGCTTGGACGGTATCCACTTGCCAAACCCATACAATGATGAGGAATGGACAAAACTGATCAATGAACTGATTGCGCGTAATACAGGTGAAGACCAATATCTCTATTTGCACATCACGCGGGGTGTCGCCAAGCGCGACCATGCATTCCCCAAGCCGCCGGTTGTACCCACCGTTTTTATGATGAGCAACCCTTTGACCATGCCTCCCGCTGAACTGCTGCAAAGTGGAGTAGGGGCGGTCACTGCGCAGGACAACCGCTGGTTGCGCTGCGATATCAAATCCATTGCATTACTGCCCAATGTGCTGCTGCGACAAATGGCTGTCGATGCAGGGTGTGCCGAGACCATTTTGATTCGTGATGATGAATTTATGACCGAAGGGTCGGCCAGCAATATCTTTGCGGTGAAAAACGGAACGTTACTTGCCCCGCCGAAGGATCACTTTATGTTGCCCGGCATCACCTATGATGTGGTTTTGGAAATTGCTGCGGACCATGGCATTCCGTATCAAATACGCAAGGTTGCCAAGGAAGAGTTGTTCAATGCCGACGAGATATTACTCACATCCTCCACCAAGGAAGTGCTCGCGATCACTCGTCTGGACGGGCAGCCGGTGGGGCAGGGTAAACCGGGGCCGATGTTTGACAAGCTGTATCGGTTATATCAGGATTTTAAACGTGACGTAATGAGAAAGAGCACTCAGGCAAAATGAAACTGGAAGACTCACTCATAGACTATCCCTGCGATTTCCCGATCAAGATATTCGGGCAGTCACAACAAGGCTTTGTACAGGCTGTGATCGAAGTCGTGTCGCACCACGATCCGGATTTTCAGGCCGGCACAATAGAAATGAAAAGCAGCAGCAAGGCGCGCTACGTCAGTCTCACCTGTACCGTTCGCGCCACCTCGCGCGAACAACTGGATGGGCTCTACCAGGAACTCTGCGACCATCCGATGGTTGTGATGGTGTTATGAGTTTTCAAGTTCAGGGAAGCGAAGAGCAAAAGAAAAGTCCTGATGAAATTTCCCAACCAGTTCCCTTCCCCTTATTGCCTGCTGCACAGTTTTTAGGGCTCGCCGAATACGAACTTATCTGGCAAGCGATGAAGCAATTCACCGCAGTTCGTAATTCCAATACGCGCGATGAAATCTGGCTGCTGCAGCATACTCCCGTTTACACACAAGGACTCGCGGGCAAGCCGGAGCACTTGCTGCGAGCCAACGATATTCCTGTAATCAAAATTGATCGAGGTGGTCAGATTACTTACCACGGGCCTGGCCAGATCATTGCCTATTTGCTGCTTGATTTACGCCGCTGGAAACTGAACGTGCGAGAACTGGTTCGACTAATGGAACAGGCTGTGATCAATTTGCTTGCCCAATATAGCATCGAAGCGCACGGGAGCGATGATGCTCCCGGAGTGTATGTTGACGATGCAAAAATTGCCTCGCTCGGACTGAAAATCAAAAATGGTTGCTGCTATCACGGCCTCGCCTTCAATGTTGATATGGATCTGACTCCGTTCAGTTTCATTAATCCCTGTGGCTATGCCGGATTGCGCGTCACACAGGCGCGTGATCTCGGCGTCAATACGCCGCTATACGAACTGGAACAGCAACTCGCACAGAAGTTGATCGAGCTATTGCAACAACATCTGAAAAAAACTCAAAAGAGAGCGTGTAAAATCAGCGCCTTCCTATCCCGTTAAGACTGAAATGACGGACTGATAGAAAATCAAAAAACCGAAAAGTGTGTGGCAGCGCACAGTTTTAGACATCAGCTTTTTGCTATTAGATAACGCATTTCCTTCCCTGTTAACGCAAAATCTTTACAACTTTTTTACGTGCGCGGGATTTATCTTTACACCGATTTAATTCCCTCTTCTCTATTATCCATCTTGTAATTTCCAACTGGGAGCGAAAAATGGACTGGTTATATCTGCTGTTGATTTTTGCCATATTTGGCCTGAGTGATTTGTTAATACGTGGTATCGAGAAACTGAGGGGGCCACAATGACTTTTTATATTCTGGGCGGCATCGTCGCCTTCGGGTTAATGGTTTATCTCGTCGTTGCCTTACTTAAACCGGAGCTGTTCTCATGAGTGCCAATGGATTGTTTCAAATTGTCCTGTTCCTTGGAGTGCTTCTGGCCTTGGTAAAACCGCTCGGTTGGTACATGGCGCAAGTCTACGAGGGCAAGTTACCCGTGTTCGTGCGCTGGATAGCGCCGGCCGAAAATCTTTTTTACCGCCTGTGCGGAGTAGACAGTAAAGATGAGATGCGCTGGACCCGCTATGCGCTGGCAATGCTGTGGTTTGCGCTGCTCAGTGTTCTGGCCGTGTATGCCATGCAGCGCCTGCAAGGTATATTGCCACTAAATCCGCAGGGCTTCGGCGCGGTTAGCCCAGATTCTGCATTCAACACGGCGATCAGCTTCCTGACCAATACCAACTGGCAGGGCTACAGCGGCGAATCCACCATGAGCTATCTGGTGCAGATGACGGCGCTGGCAGTGCAGAACTTTTTCTCCGCTGCGGCAGGTATGGCGGTGCTGGTGGCGCTGATACGCGGGTTTGCGCGTCACACGATGGAAACCATCGGCAACTTTTGGGTGGATATGACACGCAGTATTATCTACATCCTGTTGCCGCTTTCCACCTTGCTGGCGCTGGCGCTGGTTAGCCAAGGCGTGATCCAGAACTTTTCTGCTTACCAAACCGTTCCGACAATGGAAACGATCACTTATGACAATCCCAAGATGGATGCTGCCGGTAACCCGGTGAAAGACGCCTCTGGAAATCCGGTTACCGAGAAGGCTACCACCAAAGAGCAGGTTATCGCTCTGGGGCCAGTTGCATCCCAAGAGGCGATCAAGCAGCTTGGCACCAACGGCGGCGGGTTCTTTAATGCCAATTCGGCACACCCTTTCGAAAATCCTACCCCATTCTCCAATTTTCTGGCGATGATTGCGATGTTCGTGATTCCCGCCGCGCTGTGCTATACCTTTGGCAGCATGGTGGGGGACACACGCCAAGGCTGGGCGATTCTGCTGGCCATGACGCTAATGTTCGTCGGCTTTCTCGCTGTGGCGGAATACGCCGAGCAAAGTGGCAACCCTGCCTTCACGGCATTGGGGGTGGATCAGACTGCTTCTACCATGCAATCCGGCGGCAATATGGAAGGTAAAGAAACACGCTTCGGTATTGTCAATTCTGCTCTGTTTGCCACCATTACCACGGGGGCTTCCTGCGGCGCGGTGAACTCCATGCATGACTCCTTTACTCCCTTGGGTGGGCTGGTTCCGCTGGCACAAATCCAGTTGGGCGAAGTGATTTTCGGCGGGGTCGGTTCCGGCTTGTACGGGATGCTGGTGTATGCCGTAATTGCAGTTTTTCTTGCCGGATTGATGATCGGACGCACGCCTGAATATCTGGGCAAGAAGATTGAGGCTTTTGATATCAAGATGGCTTCACTGGTGATTTTGATTCCGCCCATGATTATTCTTGGCGGGACAGCTATTGCCGTGCTGATGGAGGCAGGTAAAGCAGGTGTTGCCAACCCCGGTGCGCACGGCTTCAGCGAAATTTTGTATGCGTTCTCCTCGGCGGTCGGCAACAACGGCAGCGCCTTTGCCGGCCTGTCTGCCAATACGCCTTTTTACAATGCCGTGCTGGGTTTTGAAATGTTCTTCGGACGCATCTGGCTGATGATTCCGGTGCTGGCGCTGGCGGGTTCACTCGCAGCCAAGAAACGCATTCCCGCCAGTATCGGCAGTATGGCGACACATACGCAAATGTTCGTCTGGCTGCTGATCGGTACGGTGCTGTTAGTGGGGGCGCTGAACTTTGTTCCGGCGCTGGCGCTGGGGCCGGTGATCGAACACCTGAACATGATTAGTGCGCATTAGGAGATTTGCATGACAACTAAAACTGTACCGTTTCCCCTGTTTGAACGCGAGATCGTCAAGCAGGCCGTGGTGGACTCGTTCAAGAAACTGAGCCCGCAGCAACAGATGAAGAACCCGGTGATGTTCGTGGTATGGGTGGGGAGCGTCTTGACCACCCTGCTATTCATTCAGGCACTGACCGGAAAGGGTGAGGCACCTGCAGGCTTCATTTTATCCATCACTTTATGGCTGTGGTTCACCGTACTATTTGCCAACTTCGCCGAGGCAGTAGCTGAAGGACGCAGCCGCGCTCAAGCTAACGCCATGCGTAGTGCCAAGCGCGACATTCAGGCCAAAAAGTTGACGCGCCCGCAATACGGTGAAAAATTCGCTTTAGTTCCCGGTTCCAACCTTCGTAAGGATGATGTAGTGCTGGTCGAGGCCGGCGATTTCATCCCCGGCGACGGCACCGTGATCGAAGGGGTGGCTTCGGTGGATGAAAGTGCCATTACCGGCGAGAGCGCCCCAGTCATACGCGAGTCTGGCGGCGATTTCAGTGCCGTCACCGGCGGCACTCGCGTGTTGTCCGACTGGCTGGTAGTGCGTGTGACCGCCAATCCGGGCGAGACTTTTCTGGATCGCATGATCGCGATGGTGGAAAGCGCCAAGCGTCAGAAAACACCCAACGAAATCGCACTCACCATTTTGCTGGTGGCGATGACGCTGATCTTTTTGTTTGTCATTGTTACTTTGTTGCCGTTTTCATTGTATAGCGTCGAGGTAGCCAAAGCCGGCGCTCCGATAAGCATTACTGTGCTGGTGGCGCTACTGGTGTGTCTGATACCGACCACCATTGGCGGTCTGCTGTCTGCCATCGGCGTTGCAGGGATGGGTCGCATGTTGCAGAAGAACGTGATCGCTACTTCCGGACGTGCCGTGGAAGCGGCCGGCGATGTGGATGTGTTACTGTTGGACAAGACCGGCACAATCACTCTGGGCAATCGTCAGGCCAGCAATTTTCTTCATGCCAGCGGCGTGACCGAGGCGGAACTGGCCGATGCGGCACAGCTTGCCTCGCTGGCCGACGAAACACCGGAAGGTCGCAGCATTGTGGTGCTAGCCAAGGAAAAGTTTGCCCTGCGCGAACGCGATATTCATGCGCTGGGGGCGACTTTTGTTCCGTTCAGCGCGCTGACTCGAATGAGCGGTGTCAATTTGCCGCCCCCTGCAGGGAATAATGATGAAACTCCCAGGCAAATCCGAAAAGGGGCGGCAGAATCCATTAGAAATTATGTCATGAATCTCGGCGGTATATTTCCAACCGGGGTAGATTCCATCGTCGATAGCGTCGCCCGACGCGGCAGTACCCCGCTGGTGGTGGCCGATGGAACCAGGGTGTTGGGCGTGATCGAACTCAAGGATGTGGTCAAAGGTGGCATCAAGGAACGCTTCGCGGAACTTCGTCGCATGGGCATCAAGACCATTATGATTACCGGCGACAACCGGCTTACTGCCGCAGCCATCGCGGCCGAGGCCGGGGTGGACGACTTCCTTGCCGAAGCCACGCCGGAAGCCAAGCTGAAACTTATCCGCGAACATCAGTCGCAAGGCAGATTAGTGGCGATGACCGGAGACGGCACCAACGATGCGCCAGCACTTGCTCAAGCCGATGTGGCGGTAGCAATGAACACAGGCACACAGGCTGCCAAGGAAGCGGGCAACATGGTGGATTTGGATTCCAATCCGACCAAGTTGATCGAGATCGTCGAGACGGGTAAGCAGATGTTGATGACCCGAGGCTCGCTGACTACCTTCAGTATTGCCAACGATGTGGCCAAGTATTTTGCGATTATTCCGGCGGCCTTTGTAACCACCTATCCTGGGCTCGGTGCGCTTAACGTGATGCGTCTCGCCACCCCGTCCAGTGCCATCCTCGCCGCAGTGATTTTCAATGCACTGATCATCATCGCACTGGTTCCTCTGGCGCTGAGGGGCGTGAAATACCGCGCTATTGGGGCGAATGTTTTGCTGCGTAATAATCTGCTGATCTACGGGTTGGGCGGAATTGTTATTCCCTTCATCGGGATCAAATTAATTGACATGATCCTGGTTGCATTGGGATTGGTATAAAGAAAGGAATTGCCATGTTAAAAGAAATCCGCCCCGCCGTTGTCAGCTTTTTGTTGCTCACCCTGCTAACCGGAATTGCTTATCCGCTGCTGGTAACAGGTATTTCCCAAGTGATTATGCACGACAAGGCCAACGGTAGCATCATCATGAAAGAGGACAAACCGGTTGGCTCCAGCCTGATCGGTCATTCGTTCTCCGATCCAAAATACTTCTGGAGCCGCCCCTCTGCGACCAGCCCGATGCCCAATAACCCAACCTCCTCGGGAGGCTCTAATCTGGGGCCGACTAACCCCGCCTTGATGGATGCGGTGAAAGGTCGGGTGCAAGCCTTGCGCGATGCCGATCCAGGTAATCAGCAGCCGGTTCCGGTTGATCTGGTGACCGCATCCGCCAGTGGATTGGATCCTCATATCAGCCCTGCAGCGGCTTATTACCAGCTTGCGCGCGTAGCAAGGGTACGCAATCTAAATCCGGATATTGTAAGAAAGCTGTTGGCAGAGCACACTACGGATCGTCAGTTTGGAATATTGGGTGAGCCAAGAGTGAATGTGCTGGAACTCAATCTTGAACTGGATACCCTGAGATAAAATAGCCTTATGAGCGAGCAACGTCCCGACCCGGATGCATTATTGCAAAGAGTGCAGCGTGCCGAAGCCAAACGTCACCGTGGCAACCTGAAGATTTTCTTTGGGGCTTGCGCAGGTGTCGGTAAAACTTTTGGCATGTTGCTGGCCGCGCACGAGCGTCGCGCGGAAGGTCTGGATGTAGTCGCTGGCTATGTGGAAACGCATAAGCGCGCCGAGACTGAGCAGTTGCTGGAAGGGTTGGAGATACTGCCGCTGCGCAGAGTTGGATACCGCGACACGCAATTGCTGGAATTTGATCTGGATGCAGCCCTGAAACGTCATCCCGGATTAATTCTGGTAGACGAATTGGCGCATACCAATGCGCCTGATTCGCGCCACCCCAAACGTTGGCAGGATGTTAAGGAATTACTGGATGCAGGTATTGATGTTTATACCACCATCAACGTCCAGCACATTGAAAGTCTCAATGATGTGGTATCGCAAATTACCGGTATTCAAATTTGGGAAACCGTGCCTGATGCGGTGCTTGAGGAAGCGACAGAAATCGAGCTGATTGATCTTCCTCCGGACGAGTTGTTGCAACGTCTGAAAGAAGGCAAGGTCTATCTGCCCCAACAGGCCGAGCGTGCGGCCGAGAATTTTTTCCGCAAAGGTAATTTGATTGCATTGCGCGAACTGGCATTGCGTCGCACTGCGGATCGCGTTGATGCGCAAATGCGTGATTACCGGGATGACCATGCCATTCAGGATGTGTGGCAGGTAAAAGAACGAATGCTGGTCTGTATCGGGCCCGGAGCCAATGCCGAGAATCTGGTTCGTGCCGCATTCCGTCTGGCGCAGTTGCTTAAGGCGGAATGGATAGTGGTCTATATTGAGACTGCAAAACTCCAGCGCCTTTCAAGAGAGCAGCGTGATTCCATCTTGCGCACCCTGAAACTGGCGGAAGAATTGGGCGCCGAGACTTTGACACTGAGTGGTCACCGCTTGGCGAATGAAGTGCTTTCCTATGCACGCACCCGTAATGCCACTCGTATCGTTTTGGGTAAACCAACCATGTCGGGATGGAAACGTTGGATCTTCGGGTCGCTGGTCGACACGATCGTCCGGCAAACCACTGATATAGACATTCATGTGGTGGGCAAAGATTCCAACTTTCTGTCGCAGGCAGGGGCGAATCCCTATTTTTCACGCAGCCGCTTATATCTCGGACTGGCTTCCGAGGAATCGAATCCGTTGTTCAAGTTGCGCGAAGGTTACCTGTGGGCAGTGACCGCGACGGCAATTTGCACCCTCATTGCCGGGCTCATGGTTGATCATTTCGATTTGGCGAACCTGATCATGGTTTACTTGTTGGGCGTGGTTATGGTTGCTGCACGCTATGGACACGGTCCCTCGGTGCTGGGCTCATTCCTGAGCGTACTGTCGTTTGATTTCTTTTTTGTTCCGCCCCGGTTTAGTTTTGCCGTTTCAGATAGTCAATATCTGGTGACTTTTCTGGTGATGCTGCTGGTCGCCCTCTTGATCAGTAGCATGACAGCGAGTACTCATCACCAGGCTCGTGTGGCCGGCCATCGCGAGCGCAGGATCGCTTCGCTATATGCCATGAGTCGGGAACTGGCTGCCACTCGCGGTGAGGAAAATGTCGTACGCATCGCAGTCAAACATGTGGCCGAGGTGTTTGAAGCGCAGGCGGTGGTTTTACTACCTGATCAAACGGGACGCGTCAGTTATCCCAAGGATGAGGGGAGTGCACAATCCTGCCATGGCAGCGACCTGAGTATAGCCCAGTGGGTTTATGATCATGGGAATATGGCGGGGCAGGGTACCGATACTTTGCCGGGAGGAGAAATGGTCTATCTGCCTCTGAAAGCCTCTTCCGGGGTGATTGGTGTGCTGACACTATTGCCGCTTAATCCCGCGCGGATTGCGCTACCGGAGCAGCAACGACTGCTGGAAACTTTTACCAGCCAGATTGCCCTGGCGTTGGAACGGGTGAAGCTGGCTACAGAAGCTCATATTGCCCAAGTAAGAATGGAAACAGAGCAGTTGCGTAATTCTTTACTCTCCGCGATCTCGCATGACTTGCGTACACCGCTGGCAGCGATTGTGGGTGCATCCAGCAGCCTGGTGAGGGATGGCGACAGGTTGGCTGGCGAGGCACGCAAAGAGCTCGGTCTGGCTATTTATGACGAAGCGATGCGTATGTCCGGTTTGGCAAATAATCTGCTGGACATGGCGCGACTTCAGGCAGGTGGAGTGGTACTGAACTTGCAATGGCAACCGCTGGAAGAAGTACTTGGCAGCGCACTGGCAGGATTGAATACCTACCTGATGAACCATCTTGTCACCATCAAACTGCCGCACGATTTGCCTTTGGTGGAAATAGATAGCATGCTGATCGAGCGGGTGTTTGTGAATCTGCTGGAAAATGCTGTCAAGTACACATTACCCGGGACGCCGATCGAAATTTCAGCATCAAGCAACGAGAATGAAATGGTGGTCACTGTATCAGACCATGGGGTTGGAATTCCGGTTGGCGAAGAAAAGCGAATTTTTGAAAAATTCCATCGAATTGCCAGCGAAGGCAATCAAGGAGGGGCAGGTCTGGGTCTAACGATCTGTCGCTCCATAGTTGAAGCACACGGTGGAAGGATTTGGGCGGATAATTTGGCTACCGGCGGTGCCGCTTTCCATTTTTCCCTACCCTTGTCAGAGCCGCCCTTTATAGAGGATGAGGAGGCAGTTTAATCATGGACCATTCTGCCACAATTATCGTTATTGAAGACGAAGTGCAGATACGCCGTTTTTTGAGGGCTACGCTGACAGCAGAAAATTATCAGGTCCATGAAGCTGAAACAGGCGCACAGGGACTTACCGAAGCGGCCACCCGAAAACCGGATTTGATCATTCTCGATCTCGGTTTGCCCGATATGGATGGCGTTGAACTTGTGAGGGAAATACGTACGTGGTCTACCGTTCCCATCATCATACTGTCCGCCCGCTCACAGGAAGGCGACAAGATTTCCGCTCTGGATGCGGGAGCGGATGATTATCTGGTTAAACCTTTTGGTGTCGGCGAATTACTGGCACGAATACGTGTGGCTTTGCGCCATTTACCTAATGCCCGGAATGGAGAAGAGGAAGGCCTTTTTGTGGTGGACGAGCTAAAGGTGGATAGGATCCACCGCAAGATCACCGTCAGCGGGTTGGACGTTCACCTGACTCCAATTGAGTACCGCTTGCTGACGGTTTTGGTAAAGCATGCAGGTAAGGTGCTGACGCATCGTTTTTTGCTCAAGGAAGTGTGGGGGCCAAACTATGTGGAACGTGCTCATTATTTGCGTATCTACATGGGAGTTCTTCGCCACAAACTGGAAAAAGATCCTGCTCGCCCACGCTTCCTGCTGACTGAAGTTGGGGTAGGTTACCGGTTGGCAGTTGATTGATGTTTTAACCCCTCATTCCCTTTGCACAAAAAGAATATTACGGCTTCTTTTCGATCCATCCGGCCACGATAATGCCAGATTCATACAATAGCCACAAAGGCACGGCAAGCATGCATTGCGATACCACATCCGGCGGGGTAAAAATCGCTCCTACTATAAATGCACCGACGATCATATAAGGTCGTACCTCGCGGAGTTTTGCTGTGCTGACTACTCCCATGCGAACCAGAATGACCACGGCTACGGGAACCTCAAAGGTCACACCAAAGGCCACGAACATGGTCAACACGAAGCTCAGGTATTTGTCGATGTCGGTCATCACCGCAACCCCCTGCGGCGCGCTGGCGGTGATGAATCCAAATACAATCGGGAATACGGCGAAATACGCGAATGCCATGCCGCAATAGAACAGGACCGTGCTGGCAGCAATCAGTGGCAGAATCAGTCGCCGTTCATGTGCGTAAAGGCCGGGCGCGACAAAGCGCCAAACCTGATACAGAATATAGGGTAGGGCGATGAGAAACGAAGTCATCAGCGCGACCTTGAGCGGAACGAAAAAGGGGGTGGTGACATCGGTGGCAATCATTTGCCCTCCTTTGGGAAGCTTGGAGAGCAGAGGTTGCGCCAGAATTGCATAAAGTTTTGATGCCCAGGGAAACAGGCAAATAAATACCAGGAGCAGTGCGACAATCGCATGCAATAAACGGGTACGCAGTTCAATCAGGTGGGCGATGAAACTTTCGCTGGTATTCATTAATTCACTGGTGGTTTGTGCTGTTGCTCAGTTGAGTGTAGTTCCACTATGGTTTGTTGATGCTCTGCCGGGGTTGGGGGGGAGGCGGTTGAGTTCGATTTCATAAGGGTTTGTGCTGGACGCTCCACGGCATCATTGATTTCCTGCACTTGCCGGTTGATGCCCTGGGTGATTTGTGTTGCAGCCAATTCTGCACTACGCGCTTCTTCCTGAATTCTTTCCGTCAGCTGACGATATTCATCAATTGCCATATCTCGTGCAATATCTGCCTTGACCCCGTTGACGTAGCGCTGTGCACGTCCCCACAAAAAGCCAAGCGTGCGCGCAACTTTAGGCAGACGTTCCGGCCCGATTACAATCAGAGCCACCAAAAAGATGATCATCAGTTCGGAAAAGTCGACACCAAACATAAAAATTCCCGCCGTTTATGCGTTAGTTTGAGTCTTGCTTTTTACTTCACCTTCGATGGTCTGCCCGCCTTGCTGCACTTGCTTAGGGGCTTCTTTGGGAGCCTCTTCATCCCCCTTCATGCCTTCTTTGAAGCCTTTTACCGCACCACCGAGATCGCTGCCAATGTTGCGCAGTTTTTTGGTGCCGAAAATCATCGCCACGACCAACAACACTATCAACCAATGCCAGATGCTGAATGAACCCATGATGTTTCTCCTAAAAATAGCCGATATTAATCGCGCCGCACCATTGGTGGAATGTTGCCACCGCCGATGACATGAACATGTAAATGAAATACTTCCTGTCCGCCACCTTTGCCACTGTTTATCACTGTGCGAAAACCTGCGTCCAGTCCTTGTTCTTTTGCCAGTTTTGGGGCGAGTACCAGCATTTTACCTAGCAACGCTACGTGGCTCTCATCGACTTCCATGAGCGATACCAAATGCAATTTTGGAATCAACATGAAATGCACGGGGGCGACAGGATTGATGTCGTGAAATGCATACACATCATCATCTTCGTACACTTTTTTGCTGGGTATCTCACCGCGCGCAATTTTGCAAAAAATGCAGTCTGTCATTCGAGTCTCCTTAGCCTTTTCGGCTATTCTTTTCAGCGATGCCGGACAAGCCTTCGCGCCGGGCCAGTTCGTCCAGCACGTCATTTGCGCTCAGGCCGTGGTGCGCCAGCATGACCATACAATGAAACCACAGGTCGGCAGTTTCGTAAACCAGATGGGACTTGTCACCGCCCTTGCTTGCCAGTATCACTTCTGTGGCTTCCTCGCCGACTTTTTTCAGAATAGCATCTTCACCTTTGCTGAACAATTTGGCGACATAAGATGTCTCGGGCGAAGCTTGCTGGCGTGCGCGTAAAGTTTCCGTCAATCGTTGCAGGACATCATTACTCATTTTTATAAATCTCTTCGGGGTTTTTGATCACTGCATCGGTATCTTGCCACTGGCCATTTTCTAGTTTGCTGAAAAAGCAGCTCACTCGACCGGTATGGCATGCAATGCCGCCGATCTGCTCGATTTGCAATAGCACCACATCCTTGTCACAGTCGAGTCGAATCTCTTTTACTTTTTGGAAGTGGCCTGATTCTTCGCCTTTGTGCCACAGTTTTTTGCGCGAACGCGACCAGTATACCGCTTCGCCGGATTCGGCTGTACGCTTGAGTGCTTCACGGTTCATCCATGCCACCATCAATACACGTCCAGTCACCGCATCTTGAGCAATAGCCGGCACAAGCCCGTCTGTAGCCCAGTTGACTCGGTTAAGCCAGCTTTCGGTCACAGGCGCACCTCCGACACGTTACTGGCGCAGCCAGCCGTTTGCGGGAGGAGGTGCGATGCGGTCATTCCCGCACCCGCCGCTTTCGCGCACCGTGTCATGACCGCACCTCCGACACGTTACTGGAGCAGCCAGCCGTTTGCGGGAGGAGGTGCGATGCGGTCATTTCCGCACCCGTCGCTTTCGCGCACCGTGTCATGACCGCAACTCCGACACGTTACTGGAGCAGTCAGCCGTTTGCGGGAGGAGGTGCGATGCGGTCATTTCCGCACCCGTCGCTTTCGCGCACCGTGTCATGACCGCACCTCAATTCCCTGTTGTTCCATGAACAATTTGGCCTGATGTACGGTGTATTCGCCATAGTGAAAAATACTCGCCGCGAGCACAGCATCCGCGCCGCCGAGTTTTACACCGTCCACCAGATGTTGCAGATTGCCTACCCCGCCGCTGGCGATGACCGGAATTTCCAGTGCATCGGTCACCGCACGGGTCAACGCCAAATCGAAACCGATTTTTTGACCATCCCGATCCATACTGGTCAGTAGAATTTCTCCCGCGCCCAAAACTTGCATTTTTTTTGCCCACTCAACGGCATCCAGACCGGTAGTCTTGCGGCCACCGTGGGTGAATACTTCCCAGCGGCCCGGAGTGACCTGCTTGGCATCAATTGCCACCACGATACACTGTGAGCCATAACGGGCAGAAGCGTCGGCCACCAGTTGTGGATTGAGAACGGCAGAAGTGTTAATGCTGACTTTGTCGGCGCCTGCGTTGAGCAAGTTGCGCACATCCTGAACCTCGCGCACTCCTCCGCCCACGGTGAGCGGGATAAAAACCTGTTCAGCCACTTGTTCGATAATGCGAAACAAAATACCCCGGTCGTCAGAACTGGCGGTAATGTCGAGAAAGGTTAGTTCGTCCGCGCCCTGCTCATCGTAGCGGCGTGCGATTTCGACCGGATCGCCGGCATCGCGCAGCTCGACGAAACTGACGCCTTTGACGACACGGCCGGCAGTGACATCAAGGCAGGGGATAATACGTTTGGCTAACATTTTGTGTATGGCAACACGCTGCAAGAGTAGAAATAAATCGCTTCTCCTAAATCGTGATGCCCATTTCCTCGGTGAGTTGGTCGGCCAAGGTTTGCGCCGGAGAAAACTCCAGCGTTCCTTCATAAATTGCGCGACCGGTGATTGCGCCGGTAATGCCTTCGCCCTGTACTTCACAGAGCGCACGCACATCGTCGAGATTGGTGATGCCGCCACTGGCGATAACCGGTACCGTCAGCTCACGTGCCAATTCCACTGTGGCAGGAATATTGACACCTGACATCATGCCGTCGCGGCCTATGTCCGTATAAATGATCGCTTCCACACCATACCCCTGAAAGCGTTTGGCCAGGTCGAGCACATCATGGCCTGTCAATTTGGACCAGCCATCGACGGCCACTTTGCCTGCCTTGGCATCCAGTCCAACCATGATATGGCCGGGGAAGGCATCGCACGCTTCGTGCAAAAATCCGGGTACCTTGACGGCTGCCGTTCCAATAATAATGTAGGTCACGCCGATGTCGAGATAGCGTTCTATGGTTTCCATGTCGCGAATTCCGCCACCGAGTTGTATCGGCACATCCAGCCCCACCGCGTCCACAATGCTGCGAACAGCGGCTTCGTTTTTGGGTTTTCCCGCAAAGGCACCGTTCAGGTCGACCAGATGCAGGCGCCTAGCACCTTGTTCAAGCCAGCGTGATGCCATCGCGGCGGGGTCTTCGGAAAAAATTGTGGCACCTTCCATAACCCCTTGGCGCAGGCGGACACAATTTCCATCTTTCAAATCAATTGCAGGAATAATTAGCATGGCAGCATGTCAATGATAATTAAAAAAATAAAACCCGATTAATCAGGCCCCAAAATCAGACTGGGGCCCAGTCTACAAAGTTTCGCAGTAAAGTCAGTCCGGCACTTTGGCTTTTTTCCGGATGGAACTGCACTGCGAATAAATTATTGCGTGCCACGGCACACACGAAAGGTTGCGGATAATCACTGGTTGCCTGCACCAGCGCATTATCTTGCGCTTGCACATAATAGCTATGAACGAAATAAAACCGGGCATCCTGGGCGATATTATCCCACATGGGGTGGTCTGTTTGATGATGGACCTGATTCCATCCCATGTGAGGTACTTTTAATTTGTTGCCTTGTTCATCTTTCAGATTAGCTGCGAAGCGTACCACTGAGCCTTTCAGAATGCCGAGGCCGGGAATATTACCTTCCGCACTGTGTTCGAACAACATTTGCAGACCGATGCAGATGCCCAGAAAAGGTTTGGTGTGTGCTGCCTCCAGGACCGCAGTGCGCAGGCCGAGAGCGTCCATTTCGCGCATGCAATCCGGCATTGCTCCTTGCCCGGGAAAAATGACGCGCGTTGCGCGTTCAATCTCACGAGGATCACCTGTAACCACAATGGAATATTTGGGTGCAACCGAGCGCAAGGCTTGTTGTACCGAGCGCAGGTTGCCCATGCCATAATCTACAACTGCAATATCTGCCATGATTGAAGACTGTTAGAGAGTGCCTTTGGTGGAGGGCATTATGCCAGCCATACGCGGATCGATTTCCAGCGCCATGCGCAAGGCGCGCCCGAATGCCTTGAAAATAGTTTCTGCCTGATGATGGGCATTATCGCCCGCCAGGTTATCGATATGCAAAGTGACCAGTGCGTGATTTACAAAACCCTGAAAGAATTCGCGTACCAGGTCGATATCAAAGCCACCGACGTTGGAACGTACAAAGTTTACATTAAATACTAATCCGGGGCGTCCGGAAATGTCGAGGACGACACGTGACAAGGCTTCGTCGAGGGGCACATAGGCGTGCCCGTAGCGACGCAAGCCTTTTTTGTCTCCCAGCGCCTTGCTGAATGCCAGCCCCAAGGTAATACCGATGTCTTCGACGGTGTGGTGTGCGTCAATATGCAAATCCCCCTTGGCGACTATTTCAAGGTCAATCATGCCGTGACGCGCAACCTGGTCAAGCATGTGATCAAGGAACGGCAGTCCTGTATCGAACTTGGACTTGCCGTTGCCGTCCAGATTTAACTGGACGTCGATTTTTGTTTCCAGAGTGTTGCGATTTACTTGCGCACTACGCATGATTCGTCCTAAACAAATTGAACCTATTGCAAAATATTATTTCCGGGGGACCACTAAAAATTCAATTTTTAGACTGATGAATACTATCCTGCAGCGCACGAATGAACAGCTCATTTTCTTCCGGAGTTCCTACTGTAACACGCAGGCAGTCAGTCAGTGCAGAGTGTGCACTATTCATGTTCTTGATTAACACGCCGCGTTGTTTCAGCCCTACAAAAACTTTATCCGCATGCGCCACATGAAACAAAATAAAATTTGCCTCGCTGGGGTAGGCACGCACGTCCACTGTCCCCACCAGACGGTTGTATAGCCATGCCCGATCCTGCTTGATCTGTTCGGCCTGCTGTAGCAGTACGTCGTGGTGCTGTAACAGTTTTTCAGCCACCAGTTGTGTCAGCACACCGACATTATACGGCAAGCGCAGCTTTTCCAACTGCTCCAGCCATGGTTTGCTGCCGGCCAGGAACCCCAAGCGTAAACCGGCCATCCCGAGTTTTGAAAACGTGCGCATCACCAGCAGATTGGCATAACGGCTCAACATGGGAATAAAACTATCCCGGGCAAACGCGTAATAAGCCTCATCGATCACCACCAATCCGGGTGCGGCCGCAATGATTTGATGGATGGATTCAGCATCAAACAGGTTGCCCGTGGGATTATTCGGGTAGGCAAGAAATACCAGCGCGGGCTGATGCTGTTGAATGGCATTCAACATGGCGGATAAATCCAGCCCAAAATTCTCGGTGAGAGGCACGCCGATATAATTCATGCCGGTGAAGGTTGCAATCATCTTGTACATGACGAATGACGGTTCCACTCCGAGCAGGATGGCTCCGGGTTTTGCAGCAGCCAAAGCGAGCAACTGAATGATCTCATCCGAGCCGTTGCCCAGTAGAATTTCCATGCCTTGCGGTAACTCGGTAACCGCACGGATTTTTTCTTTCAGAGGCTGGGCACTTGCATCGGGATAACGATTAATTGCAGCATCTGCGACGAGTTGTGCTATTTCGTTGCGTAGCTGTAGCGGCAAAGAATAGGGGTTTTCCATGGCATCCAATTTGGCCATGCCGTTACTGTGGGGAACATGGTATGCGTGGAGTGCGAGCACTTCCTGGCGTAGCAAATTTTCAGGGGTAAAAGTAGGGCTGGCGGAAGACATGGATCATTATCATTTCAGAGATGTGAGGCATTTTACCTCAGACACGAAAAAAGCTGGAGCAATTTACCGCTATAAAACAATCTTATTTGCCCATCCCAAGGCTTCCAATTGGGCTGTGTTGAGTGCTTCCATGGTCAGACTTGGGTGATCGTCCAGCATTTCTTGAATTGCGATAAGGTTGCCGGTTTCAATGTTGTCGCACAGAGCCAATAATTCTCCCAGACTTCCTTCGTGTTTGAGCAGTGCGGCTTCCACTTCCTCATGCAAGCTCATACGCGCCAATATTTCGGGTAGCGGTTCGCCCATCAAGGCATCAAGCAAGGACAACATACCCACCATGAAAGCACGGTCCGCATAATCATGATCATCAGGACATTCCTGCTGCGCGACCAGTTCCAGCAGTTTTCCTCGTGTCGCAGCAAGTTGCATGAGTGGGCTGACAGTAATATTGCCTTGATTTGACGCATATAAAAGTAGCTGTACCCAGCGCCTTAAGGGTTGTCGCCCCAATACCATCATCCCGTGTTTGAGCGAGCTGATTTTAGTGGTCAAACCCATTCCCGCTGAATTGACCATGCGCATCAGATTGTAAGTCAGATCAGCCTGTTCTTTGAAAGTCTCTTCGATTTGGTCATCGTCGGCATCTTGCATCATCATTGAGAGCAGCCGGACCAGTGCAATTTTGGAGGGATTCGGACGTTTGCCGGAAAGCATCTCGGGGCGGGCAAAGTGATATCCTTGAAACAGATCAAAGCCCATTTCCAAACAGAGCTTTGCCTGCTCCCGGTCTTCCACTTTTTCAGCCAGAAGTTTGACTGGGTAGTTTTTCAGTTTTTTTACCAACCCGGGTAAATGTTCAGGGGCTATTTGCATCAAGTCCAGCTTGACCACATCAACTATGCCAAGCAACGAGATGATTTCGGGGGTTAATTCAAACACGTCATCCAGCGCCAAGCTGTACCCTTTGGCTTTTAATTCACGGCAACGCGAGATAATTGTATCGTCAATGACAATGGTTTCCAGTAGTTCGAGCATGACTTGCTGTTTGGGTAACAAGTCAATCAGATCACTCAACAGGAAATCGGCATCCAAGTTGATGAATCCCTTGTGGGCACCGAGCACATCTGCAATACCCATTTCCCCAAAGGCATTCACCAGCACTTGTGCTGTGGCTTGTGTATTGTCTACGACACCGGAGGCGGTTGAACCATGAGCAGAACGAAATAGTAGCTCAAAGGCTACCAGATTTTCTTTGCGATCAACGATGGGTTGTCGCGCGATAAAAATGTCCTGCATAGGATTTATGAGTTTTTAAATCAGGCCAGATTGGGTAACTTTACCATTGGAAAGTAAAAAGCTAAAGCAAAACTCAAGATTAATTGGTTCGATTGCTGCCTGAGACCATTTTGTATTCAAAAAGCCTGCACTCAATCGCTCCATTGAACAAAGGCGTGCGGCGCGAAACGGAAAGTCGGATAAATTTCGGCATACGCAGATCGGCAGTGAATAAGTAGGCGTTCCAGCCACCGAATTTTTTCTTCAACAGATCGCCTAATTGCGGATAAAGCACTTCCAGGTCGGCCAATTCTCCCATGCGTTCCCCATAGGGTAAATTGGCCACCAAAATGCCATGATCCGCAGGGGCGGAGATTTCCAGTACATTGGCCTGTTTAAGTTCCACGGTTTGACGAATTCCGGCATTGTCCAGATTAAGGTGTGCCGCCTTGAGCTCGTCACCATACAAATCGCTGCCGAAAATGGGCAAGTCAGTTACCGGAAGCTGCGCTACCTCTGCTTCACTGCGGATCGTCTGCCATGCTCCGGCATCGAAATTTTTTAATTTCTCAAAGGCAAAGTGGCGACTGATGCCTGGGGCAATGTTGAGCGACATTTGTGCCGCCTCGATCAAGAATGTTCCGCTACCGCACATCGGGTCAAGCAACGGTGTGCCGGGTTTCCAGCCTGCAAGCAACAGAATTCCGGCCGCGAGATTTTCACGCAGCGGTGCGATGTTGGTGTATTGCCGTACGCCGCGCTTGAACAGCGCATCGCCTGAAGTATCCACATACAGCATCATGTGGTTATGTTCCAGAAAAGCATGAATGCGAATATCCGGTGCGTGAGTATCAACGCTGGGCCGTTCGCCGCAGAGTTTGCGGAATTTGTCGCACACGGCATCCTTGATTTTTAATGTGGCAAAATCCAGACTTTTTAAGGGGCATTTGATCGCAGCCATATTGACGCGGATTGTGCGGGACACATCGAACCAGTCTCCCCAAGGCAGTGCGAATGCAGTGTCGTAGATATCCTGTTCACTAAAGTAATCATTTTTTGCCACGCGCCATAAAACACGGCTGGCAATGCGACTGTGCAGGTTGACGCGGTAGTTTAACAGCCATTCTCCGGAAAAATGCACGCCGCCATCGGTGCTGCGCACCTCGGCCGCTCCGAGCGAGATGAGCTCATCCGCCAATATTTTTTCGAGGCCGCGAGGGCAAGGAGAGAAGAAATTTGTCATAATAAAATTTATCTTTCAAATGCGATTTTTATTTGAATCACCACAGTACTTTCAAACCGAACTTCCTGTACTCAGGAAAATCGCCGTCTTTCGAAATCAACACGAGCGGTTGCCGGATAGCTTGCCAGATGATCATCCTATCAAACGGGTCTTTGTGTTTGAGCTTGGGAAAACGATGGAACGAAGCGGTTTCCTGCGTGGTCGGCTGTATGATTTCGATGTGCATTTGCTCCGCAATTAAGGGCATGTCGTCGGGTTGGCAGTCTTCGAGTTCGATTTTGCCCAAGGCAAATTTGAGGGATATTTCCCAGAACGAGACAGTGCTCAGGCATACCTGATTTTCGGCAGAGCGAATTTCCTTTCTCGCCCGCGCGCTCAGCTTGCTCGGCGCAAACGCCGCCCACAGAAATGTGCGGGTGTCGAGCAGACAGTTCATGCGCCCAGCAATTCCTCGTCGCTCAAGGCGGAATCACCGTGGATCACGCAACGTGCGCGTCCCTTCATCAGACCCAGCGTGCGCAGGGTTTTTGGTTTGATCTGGCTGTAAGGAACGATGGCGGCGATCTTTTCCTTTTTCTTGCCATAGCTGATCGCGATCGGTTCACCGCTCTTGAGTATCTGCCCCAGCACTTCGGAAAATTGCGCCTTCAATTCACCTACGGTCATTGTCTTCATGGTTTTATCTCCAGTAATGCTGTGGAGATTGCCTTTTTCATGTCAAGTTGTCAAGAAAAACTCACTGTACAAATGACGAAGTCGACGCGATCGGGTGATGGAAATTCTGTGGGTAGTTAATAATTGAACTTCCAGAAGGCAGCACATGGCGAACTGGCGCTGTCGACCCACAAAGACCTTAGTGGTACATCTGAATGGCCGCAATCCTGTAGCTGCCTTTCAATTTGCTTGAAATTGGCGGGATTGAATGACTCCATTTCACCCAAGCCGTCGAATATTTTGCTTACTTAGAGTTTTATTCATGCTGTCCTGAAAAAGTGCCACTTCCGCTACCTGGGGCTAACCACGAGCCGGAAATTGTCCCGGTGCTTATTTTTAGTTGCCCCACAAATCGAGCTTTTCCCGCTATCCCTCTGCCGGACATCTGAATTAAGCCATCTTTTGTCACGTTAACCGTAATGAGAAAGTTGATGTTGCGCATGTTTGATTGCCCTGAACCCGACCCATGTCCGTCATTATCCAGATGAATAAAGAAAGTTCCGTTGTCGCTTCCGGTGTAAGTCCCGTAATAGTCGCCATTCAAAGTGAATGCAGGAATTGAGGCGTGATTTTCTTTTGTGGCGTAGACTTTGGCTTGATCGAGCAGTTGATTAAGATCAAGATGATCGGCGGTTCCATTTGTTTCCCCGGCATTAGAAATATCTATTTTTGCCGATGTGGAGTTAATCATTTCCACGTTACCTTTTTCTCCCGCTTGCTTTTTTGAAATGGTCGCGTCTGCTCGATCATGATGCCGCTTATTGATTTGTAATGTTTTACTCATGCGTGCAGAATAATAAGGAGCGAAGCTAACTGTTAAAGGATGTTGATAACAGGTTGATACAGGCAATTCTTTCCAATTTCCTTGAGAAAGCACGGCCATATGCAATAACAAAGAAATTATTAATGGCCATGCAAGACGTTGCATTGAATTTGCCGCTTTAATATTAATAAAGTGCATCGTGTCCTGAAACAAATGAGTCTGAACGCTGAATTATTTGGATAACTGTGACTGCCCCTTCTTGGTCGATCTTTGCTCGTTCGCTATAACCATTTCTGCTATCCTTTATGCGATTGTAGAAAGGCCATTCAAATTTTCCTCTTATGCCTAAAGCATCATCATTCAAACCGATTGCAGTTTTGTCCCGCGCCGTTTTGTTTGAACTAACGGTGCGGGACTTTCTAGCGACAGCAGTTTTTGTAACGCCTGAATGTAACTCTGCAAGGCATTACGACCGAATTTTGTTAACGTGTAATATGTTTGTGTGCGGGTACCACCATCATCCTTGCGTACACTCACATAATCGGCAGCGATCAGCTTCTTCAGGTGCGACTCCAGATTACCGTCGGAAACATCTAATTGCCGCTTCAGTTCGGTGAAAGTTGCTTCACCCGCGCCCGCTAGAAAAGCGGTGAGCTGGGTGCGCAGAGTTTGGTGTAGCAGGGGGTCGAGCATTTCCATGTATTTCCTATTTCTGATTGAGTTTTAACTGCAATAATCCTGCATTGTTGCCATCTTTTTGTGGAATCTGGAGTTCCAATTTGGTTTCAATCAAATCGCGCCCACGCTTCCAATTTTGGCCGTCGAAGCTTGTGTATTTTTGGTATACAAACACCTCATGCTTAAGGGTGACATGCAGCGTAGTCTGATCGTCATTTTCAAACAGACTGCCACCAACTAATACGGAAACTGGCAATGGCGTTCCTGCTGGAAAATGCAGCACATAGTCTTTTCCTTCAGGAATTTTCTGTCCGAAATTAATTATAGGAACAGTAGAGAGATCTCTTGCATTGGGCGGCATTCCAGCGCATGCAGTCAGTACAACACAGGTGGTAGCAGCCATAAAAATACCGGTAAATTTCATGATGTATCTCCTTGTAAATTTAATGTGAGGGGTGAGGCTTGGGTTCGAAAACAAGACTGGTGCTTATTTCCGGCCCGGATTGTGAATTCAATTCCGCCTTGAGCCAAGGGATGCTGATCCAGTGCGTTTCACGCGCCAGCATCCAGTTTTCGCCGGGGAAGCGCCAGTCTCCTGTAGGCTGACCGCTGTCCATCATGACCTCAACTGGCTCGTTGAGAATAAGCGGTAGCATTGATGTGCTGCCGGTACGAAACATGTTTCCGGATATCTCGACCTTGACCGGAATGCTGCTACCGGCCGGAAAGATAACAACTTGTCGTGTAGCTGGCTGTTTGCGGAATTCGTCCAATGACACAACTGGAGCTTCGGGTGGAGCATCGGCGCTAACCAGTTGATGCGCCAGAAGTGGGGGAATCAACACGCACAGCAGCCAGCCCCCAGATTGCAGCAGTCTCACCCACGGCGCGCGTTGTAGACCACGATCAAGCATGGCGGCAAGTAATGGCAGACCCAGCGCTAGAGTTGAAGTCGCTACCAAGCGCAAGTCTGGGTAGCTCAAACGGAATAGCAGCATACTTATGCCGATGGCGATGATAAGTGCGCCTGTCCACTCCAATAATTCTTCGGAAAACAGGCCATGAATATACAAACCGAGCCCGATCAGGACGACCCAAGCCCCCATGATCATATAACCGCCTCCGTAGAAAAACGTAGCGAAAGTCAACAGCACTCCGATCAATATGAGTAGCCACCAAACCTTGAGTACTTGCTTGTGGATGAAAGACCATGTTTCGTCGCGCGCCTGTTTAGCACGGTGCATAAGATGCCAGTCTAACAAGCTGACACCAGACAATGTGATGGCAAGAAAAATCAGCCAAGCCAAGGCTCGTTGAGTCAAATCAGGGAACTGATCTGCTGTAAGAATATGTTTGCTGATGAATATCAAACAGCCACCACAGATTCCCCACAGGATCAGGCTGTGCCGCTCAATTCGTAAATTACGATGTCCTGCAGAGAGCATCGCATGGATCGAGTCAAGTTGTTGTGTAGCGAGTTGTGACATAACAGCTCTCCGAAAAATTAACTCTGTTTGGCAGAGTATATTGCTCTGCTAAACAGAGTGTCAAGTCATCTTTTACCCGCTTCTCAGTAAATATGCATGACAGCTTTGTGTAGGGAAGCGGTCATTTACACATCACCGAACTTCAGCCCTTCATATTTGAAATCTTATAGCGGCAGCTCGACGCAGGAATACGTGGAAGTGGGGTACCTCTGCGAGCGTGCTTGCTTAGAATGGTTTTACGGTAACAAGAATAACGACGGCTGTCAGGATGAGGACGGGTATTTCGTTAAACCAGCGATAGAAAATATGGCTGTGAGTATTTTGGTCTGCTGCAAACTGTTTGACCAGTTTACCGCAATAATAGTGGTAACCGACCAACAGCAATACCAAAGTGAGTTTGGCATGCAGCCAGCCTCCAGAAAAGCCATAGCCTTGCCATAACCATACACCGAAACCCAAAGCCAAAACAGCAATCGGCGTAACAAAACGGTAGAGCTTGGCCTCCATTAATTTCAGCCGGGCAATTTCAGCGGGCTCAGTAGCCATGGCATGATTGACAAAAATACGCGGCAGATAGAACAAGCCGGCAAACCAGCTTACTACAAAAATGATATGAAAAGACTTAACCCACAACATACAATATCCTTATTGAGAGAGCCTCCGCCGGAATAACACCAGCGACACATAAAATCCAACCGAGGCGTACGCCAGCAAAACTGCCACATGCATCAATCCACCGGGGGGTGCCATGCCGCTCATCAAGGGGCGGGCAATTTCCACGGCGTGGGTGAGTGGCAGGACTGATGAAACGTGTTGCCAAAATGGAGGCAGTTGCGTAGCCGGAAAAAACACTCCGCATAATAACATCATGGGGGTGACCACCAGCGTGAAGTAGTACATAAAAAAATCATAACTCGGAGCCAGTGCAGTCATGATCAGGCCGAGAGCAGAGAAACAAAGGCCTACCAGGAGTGCCAGCGGAATCAGCCAGAATGCGAGAACAGAATGTGTCAATCCGAGCAGACAGGCTACGGCCAGTACGGCCAAGCCGGACATCAGGCTTTTGGTGGCTGCCCATAACACTTCCGCAAGAACTACATCATCCAGCGTGACCGGTGTATTGAGAATTGCTTCCCATGTCAGCTGTTCGTGCATGCGCGAGAAACCGGAATAGAGTGCCTCGAAACTGGCGCTGTTCATGGTGCTGTAGCACACCGTCCCGGCGGCGAGAAACACCATATAAGAAGTGCCCCCCATCTGCGGTAACAGACTACCCAGACCGTAACCCAAGCCCAACAGGTAAATCATCGGGTCGGCGATATGCCCGATGATGGAAGTGGCCGCCACCTTGCGCCATACCAGAAAATGGCGACGCCAGATCGGGAAAAATCTCAAACTTAAACGCGGCGGGGCAAAAAAATGCGGCTTCATTCACGCATCTCCCTGCCGGTTAATTTCAGGAATACATCTTCCAGATTGGCCGGTCGATACAAATAGCGCAATTCTGTATGGCCTTCCAAATGGTTGAGCAAGGGTTGAGCATCTCTCACGTAGCAAAACGCTGTTTCGCCACTGACCTCGAAGCGTTTTGAGAATTGCGCGGCAAACAAATTCGCCCATTGCGCCACACCTTCGCCAAACACCTCGACCACTTGCGGCTCGATGTGCTGTGCAATCAATGCTCGCGGCGAATCTTCCGCCACGCTACGGCCATGGTCGAGGATTGCAAGACGGTGGCACAGTCGCTCGGCTTCATCCATGAAATGGGTCGTGAGCAACAGGGTTTTGCCTTGGGCAGTGAGTTCGCGAAGCCGCTGCCAGATTAAATGGCGCGCCTGAGGATCAAGCCCGGTCGTCGGCTCGTCAAGAAAAATAATATCCGGATCGTTTACCAGCGCGCGAGCCAACGTTAATCTGCGTTTCATGCCTCCGGACAAAGTGGGGATTTTGACATCCTGTTTGTGCGTGAGATTGGCGAATTCCAGTAATTTGGGAATACGTGCTTTGATCTCATTTTCTTTCATGCCGAAGTAGCGCCCGTAGACCAAAAGATTTTCTGCCACGGTAAAATCAGGATCAAGGTTATCCACTTGTGGCACTACTCCGACACGAAGCCGCGCCTCGCGTGCATGTTGAGGCACGTCAAAACCGAGCAAGCTGAGGCTGCCACTTTCCGGTTCGATCAGACCGAGCATTAAACGCAGGGTGGTAGTCTTGCCCGCGCCGTTGGGGCCCAGCAGGCCGTAGCATTCTCCTTTTTTGATCGTAAGGTTCAGGCCATCCACCACCGTTTGGCCGGCATAGGATTTACGCAGGTTTTGTGCGCTGAGGACCGCGCTCATAGCTGCTGTCGGATGAATTCGTGCGATACGATTTGTTTGATCTGGTTCAAGCGTCCGTGGAAAAAGTGTTCCGCACCGGGCAGAACCACAATAGACAAATGTTGCGGGCGTGCCCAGAGGAGTACATCGGCAAGGGGAACCACATCATCCAGATCGCCATGAATCAGCAGGGTGTTGTGAGGTACTGTGGGCATTGCAAATCGACCTACGGCGGGTGCGATCAGTACCAGTTGGTGCGGATGAAGTTCCCGGGCTGCGCACGCTTGAACAAATCCGCCGAAAGAGAAGCCGGACAAGATGAGTGGCAATTGACCAAACTCTTGTCGCGCATGGCGTACGATTGCGAGCAAATCGTCTATTTCACCGTTACCTTCGTCAAAAACCCCTTCGCTCGCACCCACTCCGCGAAAATTGAAGCGCACCGCCGCGAAACCAAGCTCGACAAATGTTTTTACCAGCGTGGTGACAATTTTGTTCTCCATTGTGCCCCCCATCGTGGGGAGAGGATGGGCCACCACGACGAGCGCGCGAGGTGCGGTGTCGGGCAAATGAATGACCCCCTCCAGATTCCCGGAGGGCCCTGTTATGGAGAATTTTCTCAGCGTAGGCATTTAAGTTAATTTGTTTAAATTGAGTCGGAAAGTTGAACTTGGCCAATCTATTAAATTTTAATTCCCCTGTTGCTTAACGGGTAGGGGCCATACATAAAAATAAACCCGACACGAAGGAGTTCGTGTCGGGTTTATTTTTCAATAAAGCCCCCCGCCTGTGCCGTTGACCCAATATCTTGAACCTGGGTTCAAGTGGGTCGGTTCCCGGTCACATCAGGTACATCCGCGAGGGATGCGCACAACAGTAACATAGAGGGGCGCGACCTAAGCAAAGCTTATTGGTTCAAAGAATTATGAATCTGACGAACACCGCAGGGGACAACCCTAAAACAACTCATCCTGCTCCGCGAGCGTTGCATCGATGGTTGCCTGCATGGAACTCATTCTACGCTTAAAATCTCCCATGTCAAAACCATTGCCAAGGCGGGTATTCAAGAATTCGTGAGCGATATTCAGGGCAGCCATAATAGCAATGCGTTCCACCGTAACAATCTTGCCGGCATCTTGAATCTCACGCATTTTTTTATCAAGATAGGCGACCGCTTCACGAAGCTCATCTCGTTGATCCTCTTGACAGGAAATACGAAAATCCCGGTCAAGGATGGTGACATCAAGGGTGTTAATGTTTTCGCCGCTCATGATTCTTCTTCCGGCAGTTGGGCCAACAGACCTTCAATACGCGCGCGCGCGCTTTCAATTTTGTCGTCTGCCTGACGTCCATGACTCAAGGCGTTGGCCAGTTCCTGACGCAACCTCAGGTTTTCGACCCGTAAATGCCGACTCAATTGTACCAATTGCGTCAGTTTGTTTTCTAATAGATTCAATTCTGTTTGCATGGTGCGAACTATAGTTGAGACAAACCTGACAAGTCAAACGGTAACGCAACTTTTTCAAAGCTGATGGACTTGTCAGCGGGTTGATAAGAGCATTTTACCGTTGCTAGTTGGCGGTTTTATGACTTTATAGATTTTACTTCAGAATACCGAATGTAAAAAACTCCGCCAGTTTTCTGACGGAGCTTGTATACTTTAAAGCGGGAATTAATTTTTAATCAATAAATCAATTTGTTGGGATCGTTAATTGAATTAATCCCGCTCGCCGCTGAAAGCCATCAGCAACTGCAACAAATTAATGAACAGGTTGTAAATATTCAAATACAATCCCAGTGTTGCCATCACATAATTGCTTTCGCCGCCATGTACGATCTGGCTTACGTCATACAAAATATAGGCCGAAAAAATCATCACGGCGATAGCTGAAATAGTCAACGTCATCGCGGGCACCTGGAAAAAGACATTGGCCAGCGACGCGATCACCAGCAGAACCAGACCGATAAACAAGAATTTCCCCATGAAGCTGAAATCCTTCTTGGTTACCGTGGCGATGGTTGCCAGACTGAAGAAAATAATACCGGTCCCACCAGCGGCCATGCCTATCAATTGCGCACCGTTTCTCAGGTGAAGCGCCACCTGGAGAATAGGGCCAAGGAAAATACCCGCTACCAGCGTGAAGCAGAGCAACGCAGCAATTCCCCACACGCTGTCACGCAATGCGGTCACAGCGAACATCAATCCCATCATCGCGCCGAACATCATCAGAGCGCCCATGATCGGGTGCAACGCCATGAAAGAGAAGTTGATTGAGGTGCCTATGAATGCACCGATAATCGTCGGGATCATGGTCAAGGCAAGCATCATATAGGTATTGCGCAGCACCCTGTTCTGATCGAACGCCAGTGACCCGGGTTGTGTATAAATTTGAGAATCGTATTGCATATTTCCTCCAAAAAGAATGCGATTAAATCAATCTGCGGACGTGAGACTACATAAACAGTGTAAAAGTTGCAATCGCATCATAAAAATATTTTTACTGCGAGAGCTTTTGCTGCAAGGGTGATTTCGGGTATCATGCGCGCCATCGGAGGTTTGGGTGAGTGGTTTAAACCAGCAGTCTTGAAAACTGCCGAACAGAAATGTTCCGTGAGTTCGAATCTCACAGCCTCCGCCAGAAATTGCAACCATCTATATGTATTTACAATGCATTTTGTTAAATGCAAAATGTCTATACCACAATCTTACCCACAAATAAATTTCAGTGTGATAAGTAACTGAGCTGGCTCTAAGTCAAAACTGTGAAGCAGCCCATTCTGCCACTTGTACGCTTAATGCTTTGCTATCATTTTCGTCTCGCCAGTCATAGTCGAATAGATTCCTATAGACGACTACAGACAATCAACTCGACTAATGTCCCCGTCCCTGCAACAGCTCATATATAGGTATGCCAGTCTTGTAGTGGATCTTGTCTACTAGTCTCGCAGGCACCCATCCTCTCCTAATCCACTCCTCAACTTCTAGCCAAACCTCGTCAAGAATCTCCGCAGCTTTATCGACACCACCAAGTTTAATGATGGCATCGGCCACGCCATTCTTGTAATCGCCAATGTTGAATGACCTTATCGACATGGCCTCAAATCCCTAACATCCATGCCAGTCATTTCGGCAAGTTTCTTAGCCTTGTCAATGTCGCTGATCTTCTCCTTGCGAATCCAAGCAAATACTGCACTGCCGGAACATCCCAGAGCTAGGGCAACTTTAGTAGCACCACCAGCTCTGTTAACTGCTTTTTTTACCTTGTTTGAAAAGTCCAATTGCATCATCTCCCAACTCCTTATAGTTATTATTTTTTCATGTATCGCAGAAGTGATTTTTGTCATCTGCTTATCTATATTTTAACTCATTGTAAATTGTGATTTTCCGGAAGCCATGTCGTTGTTGGGCTTTGCAATAACTGTGCTGGTAATCGTGGAGAGAGATTCGATTAAAACTTTTTTTCAGCGTGGGAGAAAGGGCTACGTTTGTAGCTGGGTTGGGGCGTGGATGACGGTGATGTGAGGAAGTTATGTGGCGTGATGAGATGACCTAAACAGTACCCTTTTCAAGCTTCCCGAAGGATGATTGCTTGCGGAGAAACGTTGGCGTATTTAAATACTCTTCATCGTATTGAACTGGCTCGACGAACGAGGAAGATGTTGGCTACGTTACTTACGTTTCTTACGTTACCATTAAATTCCCCAATGTTTACAGGCATTGCAGAAGGCCACTAGTAACGTACCGGTAACGTAACCCAAAATCTAAGTTACCACTAAGCTGCCAAACGTAGCTCCTCCTCTTCCTCATCTTGCAGGATAGCAGCCTTGATTACATACACACGCTTGTTGCCAATGCCTGGAATCTTTTTGGTGATGGTGGAACTTCCCTTGTTATCAAGTTCCAGATAGCCATGCTGTTTCAGAATACGAGTAACCAGCTTGTGGTCAAGCCCATCGCAAACATCGCTATGATAAGCCTCGGGAAAGACCCAATAATCGACGATTCCATCACGTAGTACATGCTTGTGCCCAGCACGTTGATTGGTGCGGGACTCATAGCACATCGTAGAACTATACTCGCTCGTTGAGCTAAATCTGGACTCACCATGACGTTCCAGAAACGCACGTACCTGCACTAAGGCACGAACATCTTCTAGTGCCTGATCCCCGCCACGCTCCCCCATCCAAGCTTTAAAACAAGCTCCTGTCGCAGATATAACATCGCCCGCAGCGAAGGGTAATATTCCACGATTTATACAATACTCTCCAGCTCCTGCAACAAGAGCAAAACGATTACCGGCACGTTGGATTTGTCCATGTGCTCCGGCAGGAATGTAGGCACTCATGAATTCAGCCTTCTTGGCCCTTACGAATTCAACTGCAAGGGGCAGTTCATCCGGATCGGTTAGTAGTTCCAATAAGGCTTCACCGGCAGAACCATAATAAAGACAGCTGTTGAGAGCTACAAGGTCGGCAAATTTGTCAGGAGAACTAACATCGTGAATGTCCTCAAACATGCCCATTCCCTTTTGGGCATCTGCCGGAATATCCAGCATTCTCATTTCCTGTCCGGCACGTACCTGCTTACCAGCACTTTCCATGTGACTGGCAAGGCTAATTTCCCCATTAGAAATGAACAGTAAACGCCAGTTTGTATTGTCCCTCGCTCCACCTGAACGGGTTGCACGCATCTTGGAAGATCCGTTAGCCAAGGTATATGCTATATCTCCGGCTTTGGAAGGATCAACCTGTCCAATTTCATCGAGACAAAGGACTGTATCATTGTGGGAGAATGCAGTTGACTCAATTGCATTGTCAGTTGTACGCCAAAGCTTGATCATCTGCTTGCCACCCCAG